>ERZ795053.122-NODE-122-length-91635-cov-16.729100_pt1 | contig 91635 bp, 74 predicted proteins | sample MGYA00375137_ERZ795053 | MGnify/ENA primary metagenome ERZ795053 (study PRJEB30182, sample SAMN05720284) | activated sludge metagenome | isolation source: Anaerobic digester | place: Hong Kong | collected 2014-12-17 ...
TGTCGTCGGGGATGCTGAAGGGGGTGACGGATCGGCTCTGGTCGGTGAGGGATGTGTTGGGGGAGCGGATCTTCCGGACACGGGTCGAGCTGCCGGAGGTATGGGCTCGGTACTATGAGCGATCCGTTTCGACGGTGGGGCTTGGTAGCAATCGTCGTCATACCCTGAAGTATGCCTATTGAAGAAGGCGCCCACCCTGAGGTGCACACCTTTGGAGACTTCAGGAACATTTTCGATTGCACAACTAACGCGATTGACAGGATGACCATGGGGATTCGCGAGGAATTGACAGTTTGTCAAAACCCACGCCTCCACATGCTTCCCCTCTGTTTCAGAATGATTTTCCCTCGGTTAAAACCCTATGAAGCATAAGGGGTTGAGAAAGGCGATCGGGCTTTATCGGTTTTCATGAATCACTGGCACGGCTCTTGTAAAAGGAGGGGCAGCCTGTCGAGATTCGACCCCGTGAGCGAGAAGGAATGAGGTTCGCAATGGCGACCAGCAAGCGTACCAGCGGTGCCAAGGTGGGCAAGACCACCATGAAGAAGGCCGCTTCCCGGAGCCGCCGCGAAGGCGCCCGGATCATGAGCAACCTGGATCTGTATTTCCAGGAAGTGAAGACGTTCCCCCTGCTGTCCCGCGAGCAGGAGTGCGAGCTGGCGCGCGGCATCAAGGCCAACGAGGACGGCGCCCTGCACAAGCTGGTGAACTCCAACCTGCGCTTCGTGGTGTCCATCGCCAAGGAGTACGCCCATTACGGCGTGCCCCTGGAGGACCTCATCAACGAGGGCAACCTGGGCCTGCTCAAGGCCGCCCAGCGCTTCGACGAGACCCGCGGCTACAAGTTCATCTCCTACGCGGTGTGGTGGATCCGCCAGTCCATCCTGGCCGCCCTGGCGAACCATTCCAAGATCGTCCGCATGCCGCTCAACCGTGCGCGCGTGCTGAACCAGATCAAGCGCGCCAGCAGCGAACTCCAGCAGGACCTCCGTCGCAAGCCCACCCCCGAAGAGATCGCCGACAAGCTCAAGCTCTCCGTGGACGAGGTGAAGGACACCCTGCCCCTGATGCAGGACAACTTCTTCCTGGACGACTACGTGGGCAACGACGAGGACTCCACCTACCTCGACTTCCTGGAGGACACCAAGAGCCGCACCCCGGACTCGCCGGTGATGGAGGAGGACCTGGTCCAGAGCATCGAGCGCATGCTGTGCGACCTGAAGCCCCGCGAGGCCAAGGTGCTGCGCATGTACTACGGCCTGGGCACGGATCGCGAGATGACGCTGGAGGAGATCGGCCAGGACATGGGCCTGACCCGCGAGCGCATCCGCCAGATCAAGGAAGAGGCCTTCGAGAAGATCCGGAACAGCAAGACGTTCCGGTACATGCACGACTATCAGGACATGCGGGACATGACGGCCTAGCCGTCCCCGCTGCCTGGACCCGACGCCCACCACCCACGCAACCAACAGAGCGAACGAGTGGCGACGACCCCGGACCTTCAGTCCGGGGTCGTCGTTTGCAGGCGTCCCTGACCGGCGGATTCGACGGCGGCGCGGAAGGCCTCCACGCGGTCCGCCGGAACCCAGACGCGCCAGCGCACGCCGTCGTCGTAGGCCTCGGCGGTGCGGCGGGCGCCGTGGGCGTCCAGCAGGTGGGCCACGGTGTTCTGCAGGGGGTAGGGGAAGCTCAGGTCCAGCTCCGCGCCCAGCAGCACGCGGCGGCGGGGGGCGTCGGCCAGGGCCAGTTCGGCGCATTCGCGGTAGGCGCGGCCCAGGCCGCCGGTGCCCAGCTTGACGCCGCCGAACCAGCGGGCCACCACGCAGACGGCGTCGGTCACGTCGGCGGCGCGCAGGGCGTTGAGGATGGGCTCGCCCGCGGAGCCGGAGGGCTCGCCGGCGTCGCTGCGGAACTCCGTGAGGTCCGCCCCGTGCCCCAGGCGCCAGGCCACGCAGTGGTGGCGCGCGTCGTGGTGGCGGCGGATCACGTCGGCCAGGTGGGCGCGGGCGGCCGTCTCGTCGGCGGCGGGGGCGGCCTCGGCCAGGAAGCGGGAGCGCTGCACACGGGTCTCGGCCGTGGCGGGGGCCGCCAGGGTGTCGAATCCGGGGCCGTCGGCGGGGGTGGCGGGCACGGCGGCCTCCTGGCGGTCGAGGCGGTGGTTTTCCGGCCGCCGGCGGAGCGGCCGCGTTTCAAGAACGTCGATGAGCCTAGCGCGCGACTCCCTGGCAGGCAACACGTTCCGTGATCGGACATCGGTGGCACCGGCCTTGCATCCCCGTCGTGGACCTGCAACCGCCGGGAGGCCGCCGTCATGCCCTGGAACCGCCGTCGCCTGCTCTGGATCGTGCTGGCCGCCTGCCTGGGGTCCGCACCCGTGCGTGCGGGCGATCCGCCCTCGGCCCTGGCCCGTCCGGACCGCGTGGGGCCCGCCATGGTGAGCCTGGGGCCCACCCTGGGCTGGGCGCCGGAGGTGGACCCCGCCCGCTGGGGCGTGGCCGGCTCCGTGCTGATCCCGCCCGACGCCGCCGCCCAGTTCCTGGGCGTCCTGGACGACTGGGGGGCCGCCCTGGTGCTGGGCGGGGAGTGGCGCCGCATCGATGCCGACCGCACCCTGGCCACGCTGGACGTGGGCCTGCGCCGCTATCTGGGCGACCCGGACCAGGGCCGCGCCGCGCTCTTCGTGGGGGCGGCCGCGGGCATCGGCTCGGCGGACTACGCGGTGGCCGCCGCCGCGGATGACACCACGGGCGCCGCGCCCACATCCGCCACCGCCCGCCTCGGCACCTTCGTCGTGGAGACCGGGTACGAGCTGCGGCCGTCGCCGTCGCTGGTGCTCAGCGCCAAGCTCCGCTGGCGCAACGCCGTGCTGCGCCCCGAGGACTTCTCCAGCTGGTCCGTGCACCTGGACGTGGGCGTGCCGCTGCCCCGCTGATCCGTCCGGAACCTTCCGCCGCCGCTCCGGTACACCTCGGGTCCCACGATCCCGTGTGGACGCTCCGGGGCCGACCCGTTATGTTGAGCCCCCGGTGCCATCGCCAACCCCCCGCGAGGGAGAGTCTCGCCATGACCCACGTGACGCGCCGCCTGACGGCGTGGGCGCTGCTGCTGGCCGTCGCCGTGCCCGCCCTGGCCCAGCGCCCCCTGGACTACTGGGACTACACCGCGGCCATGCGCGCCGCCGAGCGCCTGGACCACCTGTGCGCCGTGGCGTCGCTGGAGGATCCCTCGGGACCGGTGCTGGCCGTGGGCGACCGCTTCGGCCTGGTCCGTCTGCTGCGACTGGTGGACGGCCAGACCCGCCAGCTCTGGGTGAGCAAGCAGCTCCGCGGCCAGGTCATGGAGGTGCTCGCGGCCGACCTGGACGGCGACGACCGCGACGAGCTGGTGGCCTGGACCGACAGCGGCAACATCTACCTCTGGTCCGCCCACGAGCAGCGTCTGCTCTGGGAGTCGCTCACCAACGACTACAACCAGATCACGGCCGTGGCCCTTGGCCAGGTGGACGACGACGAGCCCCTGGAGATCGTGGTCAACGCGGACAACCGCATCCACTACGTGGACGGGCAATCCTACACGCGCCAATGGACCAGCCCCTACGAGTACACCGCCACGCGCCTGCGCGTGGGCGACGTGGACGGCGACGGCGAGTCCGAGCTGGTCCTGTCCACCGGCCAGGTGGTGGGCGCCCGCAACGGCGACGTGGAGTGGGACAGCGAGGTGTTCGGCACCCGCCTGGAGCTGCTGGATATCGACGCCGACGGCATCCCGGAGATCCTGGCCGAGAACGACGGCGCCCTGATGCGCATCTACGACGCCGACGTGCAGCGCGAGAAGCAGCTCCAGTGATCCGGCGCGTCACGCGGACCCCGCTTGCGTCGTTGGTGAACGCAGACGTACTTGTCCGCTCGCACACCGCCCGACGCGCCTGGAGGATGGCATGATCCGCACCCCGCGAACCCGCGGCCTCGTCCCGTTGACTGCGCTGCTCCTGCTGGCGCTGACCGCCGTCGCCGCGGCCGGCCCCCTGGGCGGCGCCGCCTCCGACACCGGCGGCGTGCCCAAGGTGCGCCTGGAGGTCAAGCTCCTGGACCGCGAGTTCCCCGCCGGGGGCACCGTCCGCCTGGGGCTGCTCTACCACGTGCCCGAGGGCACGCACATGACCGGCACCTTCCGCGACGTCGCCGTGGCGTCGGACCCGGCGGTGGTCCTGGGCGAGCCCGTCTTCCCGCCGCTGTCCGTGCCGGGGGAGATCCCGTACTGGAAGGGCGATGTGATGGCGGTGCTGCCCGTCACCCTGCCCGCCGTCGCCGGTCCCTTGGCCCTGACGGTGACCGCCGAGTCCCAGCTCTGCCGCGAAGGCGACGCGGGCCTCTGCTACCCGCCGGCCTCGTCGCTGGCCACCCTGACCCTGGACGTGACCGCGCCCGCGGACGGCGCCCCGACCGCCGCGGCCGCCGCTCCGGATCAGGGCGGCGGCCTGCAGGGCCGCCTGGAGCGCGCCCTGGACGAGGGCAGCTGGCTGGCCTTCCTGCTGGTGTTCCTGGGGGGCGTGCTGGCCAGCTTCACGCCCTGCGTGTACCCCATGATCCCCATCACCATCAGCTTCATCGGCGGCAGCGCCAAGGGGAACCCGGCCAAGGGCTTCGTGCTCTCGCTGTGGTACGTGCTGGGCATCGCCCTGGTCTACTCGGTGCTGGGCCTGGTGGCGGCGGCCACCGGCGGCGCCTTCGGCCAGGCCACCCAGACGCCGGTGTTCGCCGGCGTGGTGGCGGCGGTCATCGGCGCCATGGCCCTGAGCATGGCCGGCATGTTCGACATCCAGCTGCCCAGCTCGCTGACCAGCAAGGTGGGCGGCGGCCGCACGGGCTTCCTGGGGCCGCTGCTCATGGGCATGGCCATGGGCATGATCGCCGCGCCCTGCGTGGGGCCGGTGCTCATCGTGCTGCTGACCTGGGTGGCCACCAGCGGCAGCCTGTTCATGGGCTTCTGGCTGCTGTTCGCCTTCGCCATGGGCCTGGGCATGCTCTTCGTGGCCCTGGGCACCTTCAGCGGCCTGCTCACGGCGCTGCCCGGCGCCGGCGGCTGGATGCAGACCGTCAAGCATGTCTTCGCGGTGGTGCTGCTCGCCCTGGCCCTGTGGTTCGTGCGGCTCTACCTGCCCCTGTGGCTGCTGACCTTCGTCTTCGGCATGGGCCTCATGCTCATGGTGAGCGCCTGGGGCGCCTGGCGGCCCCTGGAGGCCCACGCCGGCGCGCGCGAGAGCCTGGACAAGGGCTTCCTGCGCTTCCTCTGGATGGCGGGCACGCTGCTGGCCCTGCTGGGTGGCCTGCGCGGCTTCGCGCCGGACCTGCTGCCGACCGGCGGCGCCGCGACCGTGGCGGCGGACGCGGGCCACGCGGAGCCGGCCTGGCTCACCGACGAGGACACGGCCTTCGCCCGCGCCGCCCGCGACGGCATGCCCGTGGTCATGGACTTCTGGGCCGAGTGGTGCGCGGCCTGCATCGAGCTGGACCATCAGACCTGGAACCAGGCCGAGGTGCTGGCCCTGGCCGAGCGCTTCGTGCCCGTGAAGATGGACATGACCGCGCGCAACGACCGCAACAAGGCGCGCAACGAGCGCTACGGCGTCATCGGCATGCCCACGGTCATCTTCTTCGACAGCGAAGGCAACGAGCTCGAGCGCTTCTCGGGCTTCAAGGATGCCCGCGCCATGGCCGCCGTGATGGAGCGGGTGCTGGCGCGGGTGCAATGACGCGAACGGGCCCAGCACGGGCCGGGGAGGACCCATGAGCGGTATGATCCACGTGACCGATGAGAACTTCGAGGCCGAGGTCCTGCAGAGCGACGTGCCCGTGCTGGTGGACTTCAGCGCCACGTGGTGCGGCCCCTGCAAGCAGCTCAAGCCCATCGTGGAGGAGCTGGCCGGCCAGTTCGACGGCAGGATCAAGGTGGCCCATGTGGACGTGGACCAGGCCCGCAACAGCGCCATGAAGTTCGGCGTGATGAGCGTGCCCACCGTGCTGTACATGAAGGGCGGCAAGGTGCAGGACCAGCAGATCGGCCTGACGTCCAAGGACAAGATGGTGGAGAAGATCAACGCCCTGCTCTAGGAGGACCGGATGACCCGCACGATGACCACGACGACCCTGGCCGGGCTGCTGATCCTGGCCCTGGCCCTGACCGGCTGCAACGCCGAGACCCAGGCCGACGCCGGCGCCGAGCACGCCGCCGCCAAGTCGGCGCCCGCCGCGGAGGCCCCCGCGGCCGCCGCCGGCGTGCACGCCCTGGCCCTGCCGTCCCTGGACGGCGGCACCCTGAAGCTGGCCGACTGGGCCGGCGACGTGATCCTGGTGGACTTCTGGGCCACCTGGTGCGGCCCCTGCCGCCGCGTCATGCCGTCGCTGGAGGAGATCCACAACGAGCTGGGCGCCCAGGGCGTGCGCATCGTGGCCGTGAGCACGGACCGCGAGGGCGCGCCGGTGGTGGCCCCGTTCATCGAGAAGAACGGCTACACGTTCCCGGTGGCGCTGCTGAACCAGGAGGCCCTGAAGGTCTTCGGGGACATCCAGAGCATCCCCACCACCTTCATCGTCAAGGGCGACGGCACCATCGCCGAGCGCCTGGTGGGCGCGCACCCCAAGGCCGAGTACCTGGCCGCCATCGAACGCGCCAAGTCCTAGTCTCCGCGGGCGGCCGGCTCCCCCTGGGGCCGGCCGCCGGAGGTCCGCCGTGAGTCCGCTGCGCAAGAAGCTCATCGTGGTGGGCGACCGCCTGCTGGTCCGGCCCGAACAGGGCGAAGAGAAGACCAGCAACGGCCTCTACCTGCCCGCCACCGCCCTCAGCTCGCGGCTGGCCCAGGGCGGCTGGGTGGTGGAGGTGGGCCCCGGCGTGCCGCTGCCCGACCTGCACGACGTGGGCCTGGACGAGACCTGGGAGCGCTCCGACCCCCAGCCCCGCTACCTGCCCCTGCAGGCCCAGGAGGGCGACTACGTGCTCTTCATGCGCAAGGCCGGGGTGGAGATCACCTTCGAGGGCAAGCACTACCTGATCGTGCCCAACTCGGCGGTGCTGGTGCTGGTGCGGGAGGACTGGCGGGACGACGAGGAGCCGGAGGCGGACCACGACGCCTAGATGCAGCGAGGCCAGGGGGGATCGGGATCCGGACCCTGGCCTCAACCGGCGTCGATGATGGTCATCTCTACTTCCTCAGCCACCACAGCAGGTCGATGACGGAGAGGCTGAGCAGGATGATGATGGCGTCCATGCTGGTCCTCCTTGTCGGTCCAAGGTTCTTGGCGGATTGATGCCCTTCCCTTCGGATGAGCCCACCCCGCCTTGAGCGAATTCCGTGCCGAAGGCAGGGGTTTCAACTCAACTCCTTGACCCGCAACAACAAGAGGGTCCGATCATCGGACTGCTCGGAGCCGCCGTAGCTCTCCACCGTGGCGAAAATCCTGTCGCGCAGTTCCTCCAGAGGCAGGTTCCGGTGCCGTTGCACCGTCTGCTCCAGCCGCGTTTCCCCGAAGAACTCCCCGCGGTCGTCGGTCTCCTCGGTGAAACCGTCGGTGTAGAGGACCACCAGGTCGCCGGGCTCCAGGGTCAGGGCGCCGCGGGCGTAGCGCCGGTCCTCGTCGATCCCCAGCACCAGGCCGCCCTTGCGCAGCTTCTCCGCCCAGTCGCGGCCGGGCCGTACCACCAGCGGCGGGTTCATGCCCGCGTTGCAGTAGCGCAGGGTGCGCGAGGGGGCGTGATAGGTGCCGTAGAAGAAGCAGATGAACTGGCCCGCGGCGGCCAGCGAGCACACGTGGCGGTTGAGGGTCTCGATGACGCGGGCGGGGTCGTCGTGGGTATGGGCGGCGGTGCGGAAGGCGGCGCTCAGCGTGGTCATGGTCAGGGCGGCGGGCACGCCCTTGCCCGCGGCGTCGGCGATGGCGAAGCCCACCGTGCGCTCGTCCAGGGGGAAGTAGCCGAAGGAGTCGCCGCCCACCTCGCGGCAGGGGGCCATGCGCCCCAGCAGCTCCACGCCGGCGGCGTGCAGCGGGCGCGTGGGCACCAGGTGCTGCTGGATGCGCGTGGCCACGGCCAGCTCGGCGTCCAGGCGTTCGCGTTCCAGGTTGTCGTGATAGAGGCGGCCGATCTCCACCAGGGCCGCCGCCTGCACGCTGAAGTGGTGCAGGTTGCGGATGTCGTCCTGGGTGTAGAGCCCGCCGCCGGCCTTGGCGCCCAGGGTGAGGAAACCCACCAGGCGCTGGCCCGTGATCAGGGGCACGATGAGGCGCACGTCCAGGGTCTCCAGCACCACGCGGGACTGGGCGTCGGTCTCGGCGCGGGTGTCCAGGCCCTCGACCTCCTCGGCCGCCAGCGGGCGGTGGGCGGTGCGGAGCACGCGGGGGAGGGTGGCGTCGGCGTCCACGCGGTAGGGGCCCGCGGGGGGCGGCGCAGAGGCGCGCAGGGTGTGCAGGGCGTACACGCCGTGGTCGTCCAGGAAGAGGGCCAGGTGCAGGGGCCGGTAGAGGCCGTGCAGGCGGTCCAGCATGGCGCGGGGGGCGTCGCCGGCCTCGATGAGGCTGGACATCTCGTGGCCCAGGGCCTGGATGGCCTCGCGGTCGGCCAGGCGCGAGGGGTAGAAGGTGGTGTCCACCCAGCGGTGCAGGCGCCGGCGCAGGGGGTTCAGGGCCAGGGCGCTGCCGATGACCGCGGCCAGGAGCATGGGCTCGTCGCCGATGCGGAAATGCGAGGCCATGGCGCGTCCCACCACGCCCACCAGCATGCCGTAGCCCACCACCACGGTGAGCGTGAGCAGGCCGTAGATCAACGCCTGGCGCACCACGTCGGCCAGGCCCAGGGCGCCGTAGCGCAGGATGGCCACGCCGATGGTCACCGGCACCAGCGCCAGCGAGAAGCCCAGCCACGACGTCCAGTCCGGCGGCGGCGATGCGGCCATGCCGTGCAGGTACGCGCCCACCATGAAGGGCACGAAGCCCAGCACCAGCCCCACCAGCACCAGACGCAGCTTGGTGTGGGCCACCGGGCGGCCGCGCCGCAGCACCTTGCGGGCCAGCACCGCCAGCCCGGCCGCGAGGTAGGCCAGGAAGTACACGCCGCTGAGCTGCTGCACCGCCAGCACCAGGCCGGAGCCGGGGTCCATGCGGGTCATCTGGATGGAGAGGCTGGCCAGCAGCAGGGGCAGGGCCGGCAGCCACAGCAGGCGGTGCCGGGCCCGGTTGCGCTCGGTGAGGTGGGTGCGGTCCGGGAAGTAGAGGAAGAAGCGCAGGCAGAAGACCGGCAGCACGAGGATGGCCACGTCGCGCAGCACGTCCTTGGCCACCATGTAGGTGGAACTGGGCCTGTCGGGCACGTCCATGAGGAAGAAGGCGAAGGTCACGCAGAGGCCGTAGAAGGAGCGCGTCACCATGTCGTGGCGGCGCGAGAACACCAGCCAGCCCATGGCCAGGAAGGCGAAGCCCGCCAGCGAGAGCCCGTAGCTCCAGATCACCTGGCGCCGCCCCGGCCGCACGGGGGTGACCACGGCGCCCACGAAGCGCTCGCCGCGCTGCAGCAGCAGCTCCCGGGGCGCGAGATCGTAGCGGCCCGCCTCCGCCAGGTGCCAGCCCACCATGGTGGCCAGGGGCTCGCCGTCCACGCCCAGCAGCCGATCCCCGGGGCGCACCCCCGCCAGCTCCGCCGGGCTCCCGGGCCGGACGGCGCGCACGCTGAGGTTGTGCACGGTCATGCCCAGATCGGGCTTCTGGATCACGTGCACGGCGACGGGGATTTCGAGGATCAGCAGCACCGGCGCGACGACGTAGAGGGCGAGCCACCGCAGCACGCGGCCGGCCGGGGTGCGTGTTCGAGGGTGCGGACCTTGCATGGGCTCCATTGTACCATGCCCGCGGAGGGTGGCGCAGGCCGAAATTCCCGCGAAATCAAGGGTTGCGCGCGTCTCGTCGGTTGACCGGGACCAGGGCCGGACCTACACTACCCTGTTCCGGCCGACCGCCGTCGGCCCATCCGGACCCCACGCCGACGACCGCCTCGCGCGGCCGCCAGGAGATCCCCGTGAGCGACATCCGCAGCATGGCCCAGTATTCCCCCGAGGGCATCGAGACCCGCTGGTACGACGCCTGGGAGCAGGCGGGGCTCTTCGCCCCGGCCGCCGACGCCGAGGGCGAGCCCTTCGTCATCACCCTGCCGCCCCCCAACGTCACCGGCGTGCTGCACATGGGCCATTGCCTGAGCAACTCGGTCCAGGACGTGCTGATCCGCTGGATGCGCATGCGCGGCCGCCCCACCCTGTGGGTGCCGGGCACGGACCACGCGAGCATCGCCACGGAGAACGTGGTGCTGCGCCAGCTGCGCGAGCAGGGCGTGCGCAAGGAGGACCTGGGACGCGACGGCTTCCTGGAGAAGGCCTGGGCCTGGAAGGAGCACACCCACGGCGTGATCACCAGCCAGCTGCGTCGCTTGGGCTGCTCGCTGGACTGGCCGCGCGAGGCGTTCACAATGGACGAGGCGCGCTCGCGCGCCGTGGCCCACGCCTTCAAGACCCTCAAGGAGCAGGGCCTGATCTACCGGGACCTGTACCTGGTGAACTGGTGTCCCCACTGCCTCACCGCCATCAGCGACGACGAGGTGGAGCACAAGGAGAAGCAGGGCTCCCTCTGGCGCCTGCGCTACCCCCTGAGCGACGGCAGCGGCCACGTGACCGTGGCCACCACGCGGCCGGAGACCATGTTCGGCGACACGGCCGTGGCCGTCCATCCGGACGATCCCAAGCGCAAGCACCTCATCGGCCGCACCGTGATCCTGCCCCTGGTGAACCGCGAGATCCCCATCATCGGCGACCACCACGCGGATCCCGAGAAGGGCACGGGCTTCGTGAAGATCACGCCGGCCCACGACCCCAACGACTTCGAGGTGGGCCGCCGCCACGACCTGCCCCAGGTCATCTGCATGGACGAGAAGGGCGTGATGAACGCGGAGGCGGGGCCGGTGGCGGGCCTGGACCGCGTGGCCGCGCGCAAGAAGACCCTGGAGCTGCTGGAGTCGGCCGGCCTCTACGACGGCGATCAGAAGACCGTGCACCAGGTGGGCCACCACGACCGCTGCGGCACGATCATCGAGCCCTACCTGTCGCGCCAGTGGTTCCTGCGCATGGGGGAGATGGCCGCCCGCGCCACCGCCGCGGTGGAGGACGGCACCATCGCCCTGGTGCCCGAGCGCTGGGTGGGCGTGTACCGCAACTGGATGACCAACATCCGCGACTGGTGCATCTCGCGGCAGCTCTGGTGGGGCCACCGCATCCCGGTGTGGACCTGCGGAAGCTGCGGCGCGGAGACCTGCGAGGTGGACGAGCCCGCGGCCTGCCCGGCCTGCGGCGCCGCGGCGCTGCGCCAGGATCCGGACGTGCTGGACACCTGGTTCAGCAGCTGGCTGTGGACCTTCTCGCCCCTGGGCTGGCCGGAACAGACGGAGGATCTGAAGCGCTTCCACCCCACGTCGGTGCTGGTGACCGGGCCGGACATCATCTTCTTCTGGGTGGCCCGCATGATCATGGCCTCGTACCACTTCCTGGACGAGGAACCGTTCCGCGAGGTGCTGTTCCACGGCATCGTGCGCGACGATCAGGGCCGCAAGATGAGCAAGTCGCTGGGCAACAGCCCGGACCCCGTGCAGCTCATGGAAAAGTACGGCGCCGACGCCCTGCGCATGTCCATGGTCATGCTCACGCCCACGGGCCAGGACGTGTTCTTCGGCGAGGACACGCTGGAGGTGGGACGCAACTTCTGCAACAAGATCTTCCAGGCCACCAAGCTGGTGCTGGGCGCCTGGGACGAGGCCGGGCTGGAGGCGGCGCCCGCCGCCGCGCCGGGCGCCTGCGACCTGGGCGCCGTGGCCGCCGCCGGCGCGCCCGCGGCCGCCGCGGCGGAGCTGTGGCGCCAGGTCTTCGGGGCGCAGCCGCCCGCGGAGTTCCGGGCCGACCGCCTGGAGCTGGAGGATCTCTGGCTCCTGAACCGCCTGGCCGAGGCCGCCGCGGAGGTGGATCTCAACCTGGAGCGTCGCCGCCTGAACGACGCCGCCTACACGGCCTACAACTTCTTCCGCCACGAGCTCTGCGACTGGTACCTGGAGTCCGTCAAGCCCCGCATGCGCGACGAGGACCGCCGCCGCGAAGCCGTGATGCTGGCCGTGGCGGCCCTGGGCGTGAGCTACAAGCTGCTGCACCCGGTCATGCCCTTCATCAGCGAGGAGCTGTGGCACGCCCTGCCCGGCGTGGACAGCTACCTGATGACCAGCGCCTTCCCGCGCACGGCCGCCGCGGCGCCCTTCGCCGCCGAGGCCGCGCGCTTCTCCCAGGCCGCCGAGGTGGTGGGCGTGATCCGCTCGCTGCGCGCGGAGATGAACGTGCCCCCCGGCAAACGCGGCAGCGCCGTGCTGATCTGCGAGGAGCAGGAGCAGCTCGCGGGCCTGCAGGCCAACGCCGAGCGCATCGCCCTGCTGGCCAAGCTGGAGGAGGTGGCGGTGCGCCACGGCGGCGAGGCCCCGTCGCCCGCGGGCACGGGCCTGGCCGGCACCGTGGCGGTCTACCTGCCCATGGCCGGCCTGGTGGACGTGGCCAAGGAGAAGGAGCGCCTGGCCAAGGAGCTGGCCCAGGTGGAGGGCTGGATCCAGGGCGGCCGCCGCAAGCTGGAGAACGAGAGCTTCACCGCCCGGGCGCCCGAGGACGTGGTGCAGCGCGAGCGCGACCTGCTGCGCGACAACGAGGCCAAGGCCGAGACCCTGCGCGGCCGGCTGGCCGAGTTCGGCGCCTGAGCGCCGTCGGCCGAGGAAGGAGCGACGCCGTGACCGAAGACACCGGACGCTACAAGACCCCGGGCGAGCTCGTGCAGGCGGCCCGCGAGGCGCGCGGCCAGTCCCTGGAAGACCTGGCCGGCGAGACGCGCATCCCGCGCCGCATGCTCCAGGCCATCGAGCAGGACGATTTCGCCAGCCTGTCCGGGCCGCTCTACGTGCGCAGCTTTCTCAAGACGCTGGCCGCGGAGCTGGACCTGGACGCGGATCTCCTGCTGGAGCGCTACGAGGGCCTGACCGGCGAGTCGGATGCGGAGCCCGCGACCCCGGCCGAGGGCACCTGGGAGACCGAGACCCGCGTGCGCCACGTGGACGGCGGCCAGGGGCGGCGGCTGCTGATCATCGTCGCGGCGGTGGTGGCGCTGGCCGTGGTGGCGCTGGTCCTGCTGCGGGGCTGCGGCGGCGGCGAGACCGGACCATCCGCGGAGCCCCGCCCCGTGGTCACCGACACCCTGGACACCATCTCCGAGCTGCCTGCCGACGACGCGGCCGACGACGGCGCCGCGATCGACGAGGACGCCGCGCCGGACCCGGACGAGCGCATCGTGGCCCCGCCGGCCGAGGTCCTCGACGCCCTGGCGGCCCTGCCCGCCGGCGGCCCCGAGCTGGAGTTCGCCGACGGCCGCTCCTACCCGCTGGTGCTGCGCCTGGTCCTGGACCGCCCCCTGGAGGTGGCCGTCACCGCCGACGGCGACTCGGTGGCCCTGGCCTGGGACGACCCCGGCACCGGCGTGCCCGCCGAGGGCGTGCGCTCCGGCCGTCCCTACCGCGTGGGTTCGCGCCACGTGATCTACGTGGGCGCGCGCGACCACTTCATGCTGCGCCTGGGCGCCGCCGAGGGCGTGGCCGTGACCCTCAACGACCGCGTGCTGGAGATCCCCACGCGCATCGTGGGCCACGACTGGTGGCTGGACCGCGCCCGCCTGCAGCCGGAGTAGGGGCGTGGGCCTGTTCAAGCTGCACGCCCCGTTCCCGCCCCGCGGCGACCAGCCGCAGGCCATCGAGCAGATCCTGCGGGGGCTGGACGCGGGCAAGCCCTTCCAGACCCTGCTGGGCGTGACGGGTTCGGGCAAGACGTTCACCATGGCCAACGTCATCGCGCGGTCGGAGCGGCCGGCGCTGCTCTTCAGCCACAACAAGACGCTGGCCGCCCAGCTCTACGGCGAGCTCAAGGGGTTCTTCCCCGAGAACGCCGTGGAGTACTTCATCAGCTACTACGACTACTACCAGCCCGAGGCGTTCATCCCCCAGAGCGGCACGTACATCGAGAAGGACGTGTCCATCAACGACGAGATCGAGCGCCTGCGCCTGCGCGCCACCAGCTCGCTCATGTCGCGGCGCGACGTCATCGTGGTGGCCAGCGTGTCGGCCATCTACGGCCTTGGCAATCCGGACACCTTCCACCGCAACATCCTGACCCTGGAGACGGGCCTCTGCCTGGACCGCGACGAGCTGCTGCGCCGCCTGGTGGAGATCCACTACGCCCGCAGCGAGGGCGGCGGCTACGGCACCTTCCGCGTGCGCGGCGACACCATCGACGTGCGCGCGGCCTTCGACGAGCGCGTGCTGCGCATCGAGATGTTCGGGGACGAGATCGAGCGGCTCACCTTCATCGACGGGCTCTCCGGCAAGCCCATCGTGCGGGTGGGGGAGGCGCGCATCTTCCCGGCGCGGCAGTTCGTGACGGAGAAGGAGCAGGCCGAGCGCATCCTGGACCAGATCGGCCGCGACCTGGAGGTGCGGCTGGGCGAGCTGGACGCCGAGGGCCGCCAGGTGGAGGCCCAACGCCTGGCCTCGCGCACCCGCTACGACATGGAGATGATCCGCCAGGTGGGATACTGCCACGGCGTGGAGAACTACTCGCGCTACTTCGACGAGCGCGAGCCCGGCGAGCGTCCCGCCAGCCTGCTGGACTACTTCCCGGACGACTACCTGCTGGTCATCGACGAGAGCCACGTGACCATCAGCCAGCTGGGCGCCATGTACCGCGGCGACCGCTCCCGCAAGGAGACCCTGGTGGAGCACGGCTTCCGCCTGCCCAGCGCCATGGACAACAGGCCCCTGCGCATGGAGGAGCTGGAGGCCATGCTGCCCCAGACCATCTTCGTGTCGGCCACGCCGGGAGACTACGAGCTGATCCGCACCGAGGGCGAGTTCGTGGAGCAGGTGATCCGGCCCACCGGCCTGGTGGATCCTGAGATCATCCTGCACCCGGTGGCGGAGCAGGTGGACGACCTGCTGGGCCGCGCCCGCGAGGTCATCGCCCGCGGCGAGCGGGTGCTGGTGACCACCCTGACCAAGAAGATGGCCGAGGATCTGAGCGACTACCTGCAGCGGCTGGGGCTGCGCGTGAGCTACATGCACGCGGACATCGCGGCCCTGGAGCGCGTGGAGATCCTGCGCAAGCTGCGCCTGGGGGAGAGCGACGTGCTGGTGGGCGTGAACCTTCTGCGCGAGGGCCTGGACCTGCCCGAGGTGGCGCTGGTGGCCATCCTGGACGCGGACCGCGAGGGCTTCCTGCGCTCCGAGCGCTCGCTGATCCAGACCGCGGGCCGCGCCGCGCGCAACGCCGGCGGCAAGGTGATCATGTACGCCGACAAGGTGACCGACTCCATGCGCCGCGCCATCGACGAGATGGAGCGCCGCCGCACCAAGCAGCAGGCCTACAACGAGGAGCACGGCATCACGCCGCAGACCATCCGCAAGACGCGCGCGGAGATCCTGCAGGCCACCATGGCGGCGGGCGAATCGCTCGTGGCCGATGCCGCGCCGCCCGCGCCCCCGGAGCCGGACTGGGAGGTGCTCCTGTCCGGCGACCTGCCGCCCGCCAAGGTGGTCACCATGCTCCACGACGAGATGGAGGCCGCGGCGGCGCGCCTGGAGTTCGAGAAGGCCGCGAGCCTGCGCGACCGCATCGACGAGCTGCGGGCCCAGTGGGGCCTGCCCGTATTGGACTGAAGGAGACCCGCGGTGACCCACCACGACGGACGCGCCCCCGGCTTCCCGGACGAGCCCTGGCTCGACGACCTCATCGCCCAGAGCCTGCGCGAGGACGTGGGTTCCGGCGACGCCACCACCGACACGGCCGTGGCGCCGGACCGCGCCGCCACGGGCGTGATCGCCGCCCGCGAGGCCGGCGTGGTGGCGGGCCTGCCCCTGGCCGCGCGTCTGTACGCGGCCCTGGACCCCGCCGTGCGCGTGGAGGTCCTGCGCCGCGACGGCGACGCCGTGGCCCCCGGCGACGCCGTGGCCCGCCTGGCCGGTCCGGCCGCCTCGCTGCTCACCGGCGAGCGCACGGCCCTGAACTTCCTGCAGTACCTGTCGGGCATCGCCAGCCAGACCGCGCGCTACGCCGCCGCGGTGGCGGGCACCGGCTGCCGCGTGCTGGACACGCGCAAGACCCTGCCCGGCTACCGCCTGCTGGCCAAGTACGCCGTGCGCTGCGGCGGAGGCCACAACCATCGCCTGGGCCTGCACGACCGCATCCTGCTCAAGGACAACCACTGGGCCAGCCGCCGCGGTTCGCTGGCGGACCTGGTGGCCCGCGGGCGGGAGCGGCATCCCGCTCTGGCCATCGAGGTGGAGGTGGACACCCTGGCGCAGTTCGACGCCGTGCTGCCCCTGGGCGTGGAGTGGATCCTGCTGGACAACTTCACGCCGGACCAGGTGCGCGAGGCGGTGGCGCGGCGCGAGGCCGCCGGCGCCGACGCCCGCCGCACCCTGCTGGAGGCCAGCGGCAACGTGACCCTGGAGACCATCCGCGCCTACGCCGAAGCCGGCGCCGACGCCGCCTCGGTGGGGCGCCTGACCCACTCCGTGGCGGCCCTGGACCTGGGCCTGGACTTCCTCCCGGACGCGGGCGACGCATGATCCGACTCAGCGGCGGCGACTGGTTCGGCCTGCCCGGCTACGCGCCCGGCGACGTGCGCACCGACGGCTTCCTCTACCTGCTGGACGAGGTGGGCTCCACCAGCGACTTCCTGCTGGGACGCGGCGACCCCGCCCGCGGCCGCCTCTGCCGCTGGGACGGCTGGGGCTGGCAGGCCGGCGACCGCGGCCCGGTCTCGCCGCCCACGCACGCGCGCCCCGGCAGCGCGGCCGTGGCGCGACGCCAGACCGCCGGGCGCGGACGCCAGGGCCGCAGCTGGTTCGCCGCCGGCGGGCTGAACCTGTCGTGGGTGGTGTCGCCCCTGCCGCGCGAGGGCGTGGCGCGCCTGGCCGTGTGGACGGGCCTGCTGGCGGCGGAGGCCGTGGCCGACCTCACGGGCCTGCCCGTGCGCCTGAAGTGGCCCAACGACCTCTGGCTCGACGGCCGCAAGCTGGGCGGCATGATCCTGGATCTGGTCCAGCGCGGTCCGGACCGCCTGCTGGTGGCGGGCCTGGGCGTGAACATCGGACCGTGGCCCGCGGCCATGCCGCCGCAGGTGCGCGCCCGCGCCGTGTCCCTGCCCGCCGACGTGCGTCCCGCCGCGGTGGCCGGCGCCGTGCTCTCGCGCCACGACGCCGAGCTGCCCGACCTGCTGGCCGGCGGCCTGGCCGCCTTCCGCCCGCGCCTGGACGCCGCCGACTGCCTGCGCGGCCGCCCCGTACGCCTGCAGGAGGCCGACGGCGAGGTCCGCGGCACGGCCCTGGGCATCGACGACGACGGCGCCCTGATCCTGGCCGCCGCCGACGGCTCGCGCCGCGTGGTGCTGGCCGGCGACGTGCACCTGCTCCCAGTCGGAACGGAGGACCCGCGATGATCGTCCTGGACGTGGGCAACACCCATCTGCGCGCCGCCCGCCTCGCCTCGGAACCCGCCGCGCGTCCCGACGCCCTGCGGCTGGAGCCCCTGCTGCGCGCTCCCACGCCCCGCGGCCCGGCGGCGCTGGACGCGGTGCTGCGGGAGCTGGCCCACGTCGGCGCCGACGCCGATCTCCTGACGCTGGTGTCCGTGGTGCCCGACGTGACCGCCGAGCTGCGCCGACGCCTGCCCGTGCTGGCCGTGGTCGACCACCGCAGCCCGCTGCCCTACGGCGTGGGCGTGGCCGAGCCCGCGGCCGTGGGCGCCGACCGCTACGCCAACCTGGCGGCGGCCGCGGCCATGGGCTGGACCGACGCCCTGGTGGTGGACGCCGGCACCGCGGTGACCTACGACGTGCTGGAGGCGGGGGTCTTCACGGGGGGGATGATCGCGCCGGGGCCGGCCTTCGCCGCCCGCGCGCTGGGGGAGGCCGCGGCGCGCCTGGCGCCCCAGCCCTTCGCGCCCACGCCCCTGGAGCCGGGACGCGACACGGGCGCGGCCATGCGGGCCGGGGCGTGGCAGCAGGGCATGCGCGGGGTCATCGCCACGATCGCGGCCCTGCAGGCCGCCGCTCCGGAGCGCCCGCTGGTGCTCACCGGCGGCCTGGCGCCGCTGCTGGACGATCCCTCCCTGGGCGCGCCGCCGTCCTTCCCGGACGCCGTGCGCGACCCGGACTGGACCCTCAAGGGCGCGCTTCTGCTGACGGCGGGGACGCCTCCGCTGCCGGGCTTCGGAAGGCCGTGAACACCCGGCAGCCGTAGGGCGGCAGCTCCACGATCAGGCCCTGCCGACGCAGGTCGTCCACGCGGCGCCGCAGCTCCTCGCCGCTGCGCTCGTCCGTCAGGACCACCTCGCCCTCCCAGCCTCCCAGGCCGAGCGCGTCCACCAGCTTCTCGCCCGGCGCGCCGCCGGGGCCGAAGGCGTGATCCAGCCGGCCGCCGCGCGCCTCGTGGCTGTTGTTGTAGACCACCAGGGCGCGTTCGTCGCCGTGGGCGTTGGTGAAGGCGATGAGGTCGTCCACCGGATGCCCGTCGGGCCCGATGGCGTCGTAGAGGCGGAAGCGCTCGGCGCCCGCGAAGAGATGGCGCCGACGCAGCAAGGGGAAGATCATGCGCTCGTGGTGGGCCAGCAGCCCCTCGTCCACGGGCTCCTCGTGGTAGGACCGCCCGTACTCCATGCCGTACTTCTCGCCCAGCCCCTCGAACTGCCCGTGGCCGATGAGCGGCAGACCCGGCAGCGTGGCCAGCAGCGTGCAGATCCCGAAGTACTTGTCGCCCTTGCCGAACTGCTCGACGGCGGTCTCCTCGTCCGGGTTGGTCACGAAGTTCACGAAGCGCTGCAGGATGCCGGGATCGAACTCCAGCACGTTGCGCAGCGAGCCGCGGAAGCTGGCGTTGTCCTGGTCGCGCAGCATGTGCATGAAGGCGCTGTTGTACACGCGGTGCATGCCCAGCGTGCGCACGAAGTAGCCCTCCAGGAGCCAGAAGGCCTCGGCCAGCAGCAGGGTGTCGGGCGCCTCGGCGGCCACGCGGTCCACCACCTCGCGCCAGAACTCCTTGGGCATGGCGGCGTCGAACTCGGCCCGCGGCAGGGCGTGGGCCGCCCGCGAGGCGATGTCGCTGCCCTCGCCCGGCTCCGGCCACCACAGGCGGCGCACGTGACGGCGCGTGAGCACCATGGCGGCGTCGAAGCGGATGATGTGGAAGCGGCGCGCCACGTCCAGGATGGTCCGGATCACGGCCTCGCGCGTGGCGGGGTTGAGGTAGTCCAGCTGGGCGGTGTCGTTCCACGGCATGCTGGTGCCGTCGTTGCCGTGGTAGAGGTAGCGCACGTCGCCGGAGTGGCGGTCGCGGCGGCGGAAGACCACCGCGGCGTCGCGGCGCTCCCAGTAGCCGTCCTCCAGCTTGATCTCCACCGGGTGCTCCGGGGTGAGGTCCGGGCCCTCGAAGGCGTAGCCGGGGAAGGGCGGGTGGTCCAGGCCCATGAAGAGCTCGGGCCGCTCGCGCACCCAGCGGCCGTCCAGGCCCGTGTGGTTGGGCACCATGTCGCCGCAGAGGCGGATGCCGCGGGCCAGGGCGCGCTCGCGCAGCCGGTCCAGGGCCTCGTCGCCGCCCAGGTCGTCGGCGATGCGGTAGTCCTCCAGGGCGTAGGCCGACGCCAGCGCCTCCGGGTTGCCCATGCGCCGCTTGATCTCCTTCGAAGCCGGGCTGCGCTGCCAGAGGCCGATCATCCAGAGGCCGGTCACGCCGCGGTGCTGCAGGGCGTCGAGCTCCGCGTCGGGGATGCGGTCCAGGGTGGCGATGGGCTCGCCGTAGCGCTCGCTCAGCTGGTGCAGCCACACGTAGGCGTTCTTGGCCTGCACCACGGCGCGGGGCATCCAGTCGCGGTCCTCGCTGAAGTTCACGGTCTCGACGTCCTGGATCACCGGCGCCTCGGCACGGGCGGCGGGCGCGGGCGTCTCCGGCGCCGCGTGGGCCGCCTGGAAGACGGGGGCGGGGCCGGGGCCGTCGAAGCGGGGGCGGCGCTCCTCGCGCAGCACGCCGGCGGCCACGGTGCAGGCGGCGCCCAGCTCGCCCAGCCAGGGGGACCACTGATGCGCTGCGGCCAGGAGCTGCTCGTCCAGGCGGTCCGGCGCGGCGTGGATGGGGCCGGTGAGCACGCTCCAGGCGTCGCGGTCGCCGCCCGGACCGGGCACGGTGACCTGGGCGAGGGCGGCGGGCACGGCGGCCAGCAGGCGGCCCACGTCGGGATCGCGGTCCAGCAGGGGCAGGCCCAGCACGGCGCCCGTGCCGGCCAGGGCCGGGTTGCGCAGGGCCAGGCTCAGCACGGCGAGGCGGGCGAGGAGGTCCGAGCGCTCGTCGCCGCCTCCCAGGAGGCCTGCGCCGTCGTCCGCGAGGGAGGGGGCGGCCTCGGCCAGCTCGGGGCAGAGCTGGGCCAGGCGCGCCAGGATGCGGTCCAGGGCGTCGGCGCCCAGGTCGTCGCGCAGGCGGCGCCAGAGCCGGTCCGCGGCGTGGGCGTCGCGCAGCAGGCCGGCGGCGGCAAGGGCCGCGGCGGCCAGCCAGCGCGCGGCGGCCAGCAGCTCGCCGCCCGGAGGCGCATGGGGATCGCGGGCGCGCAGCAGCGCGGCCAGCTCCTGGGCGCGGGGCGGGCCGCTGCGGGCGTCCGCGAGCTCGGACAGGCGGGTGGCGAGCAGGGCGGCCGCGCCGCGGGCGGGGCCGGCGACGGGCAGGACGTTCAATGGCAGACGGTGGTGCATCATGGAGCCTCCCGGGGCGGTACGTTCCCATGCGGAGGCGGGAAGCGCAAGCCCCGAGGACGCGCGGCGTCCCCGGGGCTGGTCGGAACGGTTCCGCGCCCTAGCGGAACAGGGACTTCACGGCGGAGAAGGTGGCGGACTCGTTGGCCACCTGATCGGACACGCGGATGATGCCGGTCATGCCGAAGGTCTCGTGGGGACGGCAGAAGTAGGGCACGTCGCCGGCGGAGGTGAACGTGTAGGAGAAGTTCCCTCCGCTCAGGGTGGCGTCGAACATGGTCCCGGCGTTGGGATCCGCGGCGCCCGTGCCGTTGGTCACCGTGTGGAAGCCGCCGGTCCAGACCCACTCCACGGTGTCGCCCGTGTTGATGGTCAGATCGTTGGGCGAGAAGCTGGTGCCGCTCTGGGTCACCTGGAACGTGGCGGCGCCCGCGACGGCGGCCAGGGCGAGGACGGTCAACGTCGTCAGCAACATCTTCATGGGGGCATCCTTCCGTCTCGTCGATGGAGGCGTGATGGCGGGGAGAGACCAGAGCTTATCTCGGATGATAATGGTCGTCAATATCCCCAGGATAAATGGAGGCCATGTCCATCTGGCAGTCGATTGTCATGCGGGTGACATGGACGCTTTTTTTCTCTTGCGGCTTCCTGGGACACCGCTATCTTCAGGCCCGAATTCAGCACTCGAAGCGGGAGACTGCCAGTTTCCCTTGAACGTTAGGTCCGACCCCGAAAGGAGGCGAGGAGATGGCTCTGAACATCAAGCCCCTGGCCGATCGCGTCATCGTGGAGCCCATGGAGGCCGAGACGATGAAGGGCGGGATCATCATCCCCGACACCGCCAAGGAGAAGCCCCAGCAGGCGAAGGTCGTGGCCGTGGGCCCCGGCCGCACCGCCGAGGACGGCTCGCGCATCGCGCCCGAGGTGAAGAAGGGCGACGTGGTGCTCTACGGGAAGTACTCCGGCACCGAAGTGAGCGTCGGCGGCAACGACTACCTGATCCTGCGCGAGGGCGACATCCTCGCCGTGCTCTAAATCCAGGAGGAGAGAGAACCATGGCCAAGATGATCAAATTCGACGCCGAAGCGCGCGAGAAGATCAAGAAGGGCGTCGACACCCTCGCCGACACCGTGAAGATCACCCTCGGCCCCCGCGGTCGGAACGTGATCCTGGACAAGAAGTTCGGCGCGCCCCTGGTGACCAACGACGGCGTGACCATCGCCAAGGAGATCGAGCTGCGCGATCCCTTCGAGAACATGGGCGCCCAGATGGTGAAGGAGGTCGCCAGCAAGACCAACGACGTGGCCGGCGACGGCACCACCACCGGCACCCTGCTGGCCCAGGTCATGATCCGCGAGGGCATGAAGAACCTGGCGGCCGGCGCCAACCCCATGTTCATGAAGAAGGGCATCGTGGCCGCCACCGAGTGCGCCGTGGAGGCCCTGAAGAAGCAGGCCAAGCCCGTGCGCGACGGCGCCACCATCGCCCAGGTGGCCAGCATCTCCGCCAACAACGACGAGACCATCGGCAAGATCATCGCGGACGCGATGGAGAAGGTCGGCAAGGACGGCGTGATCACGGTGGAGGACGCCAAGGGCACGGAGATGGAGCTGGACGTGGTCGAGGGCATGCAGTTCGACCGCGGCTACCTCAGCCCCTACTTCATCACCAACGGCGACACCATGAAGGTGGAGATGGACGGCCCCGTCATCCTGATCCACGACAAGAAGATCAGCAGCATGAAGGACATGCTGCCGATCCTGGAGAAGGTCGCCCAGATGGGCCGCCCGCTCCTGATCATCGCCGAGGACATCGAGGGCGAGGCCCTGGCCACCCTGGTGGTGAACAAGCTGCGCGGCACCCTGAACGTGGCGGCCGTGAAGGCCCCCGGCTTCGGCGACCGCCGCAAGGCCATGCTGGAGGACATCGCCGTGCTGACCGGCGGCCGCGTCATGAGCGAGGACGCCGGCCTGAAGCTGGAGAACACCACCACGGCGGACCTGGGCAGCTGCACCAAGGTCACCATCGACAAGGACAACACCACGATCGTGGGCGGCAAGGGCAAGGCCGCGGACGTCAAGTCCCGCATCGGCCAGATCCGCGCCCAGATCGAGGAGACCACCAGCGACTACGACCGCGAGAAGCTCCAGGAGCGCCTGGCCAAGCTCGCGGGCGGCGTGGCGGTCATCCGCGTCGGCGCCATGACCGAGGTGGAGATGAAGGAGAAGAAGCACCGCGTGGAGGACGCCCTGTCCGCCACCCGGGCCGCGGTGGAGGAGGGCATCGTCGCCGGCGGCGGCGTGGCCCTGCTGAAGACCGCCAAGGCCATCCAGAAGCTGGACCTCACCGGCGAGGCCGCCATCGGCCGCGACATCATCGCGCGCGCGGTGGAGGAGCCGGTGCGTCAGATCGCCGAGAACGCCGGCGTGGAGGGCAGCCTGATCGTGGCGCACCTGCGCGACGAGAAGAAGGCCACCATCGGCTTCAACGCGGCGACCATGAAGTACGAGGACATGCTCGAGGCCGGCATCATCGATCCGGTCAAGGTCACCCGCTCGGCCCTGCAGAACGCCGCCTCCATCGCGGCCATGCTGCTGACCACCGAGGCCTGCGTCGCCGATGAGCCCGAGAAGGACGCCCCCGGCATGCCGGGCGGCATGGGCGGCATGGGGGACATGGGGGGCATGGGCATGATGTAGGTCGTGCTCGGCACCCACGCTGAGAAAGTGGAACCCCTCTCGGATCCTCCGGCTGCGCAAGTCGGTCCGAGAGGGGTTCCTCTTTCTCAGCGTGGGTGCCTGCGGCGCCCGCGAGGACGTGTTCGAGCTTGGGAAAGCGTGCGAAGAAGCGTAGGTTCTGCGGCATGAAGATCGTGCAGATCGGGAAGTACTATCCGCCGGTGAAGGGCGGGATGGAGAGCGTGCTGCGGGAGCAGTGCGCGGGGCTGGCCGCGGCCGGGTGCCGGGTGACGGCGCTGGTGGCGGCGTCGGGTCCGGAGGACCGGATCCAGGCGCTGCCGGGCGGCGGGCGGCTGGTGCGCTGCGGACGCGTGGCGGTGCTGGCCTCGCAGCCGGTGACGCCGTCGCTGCTGCACCACCTGCGGGCGGACGCGTCGCGCGAGGCGCCCGACGCGGTGATCCTGCACGGTCCCAATCCTCTGGGCGCGGCGGCGCTGCTGGCGCTGCGGCGCTGCCTGCCGCCGACCTGCGCGGTGGCGGTCTGGCACCACGCCGACGTGGCGCGGCAGCGGCTGGGGCGCCATCTGGTGCGTCCGGTGACCGACGCGCTGCTGCGGCGGTGCGACGGCGTGGCCGTGTCTTCGGCGGCCCTGCGCGACGGTTCGCGGGAGCTGGCGCCGGTGCGCGCCAAGGTGAGCGTGATCCCCTTCGGCGTGGACGCCGCGCGCTGGGATCCGGCGCGGCGGCGCGACGGCGGCCGCTTCCTCTTCGTGGGCCGGCTGGTCTACTACAAGGGCCTGGATCTGCTGCTGGACGCCGTGGCGCGCACGCCCGGCGCGCAGCTGGACGTGGTGGGCGACGGGCCCCTGGCCCCGCGGCTGCGCACGCGCGTGCGCGACGAGGGCCTGGCCGACCGCGTGCGCCTGCTGGGCGAACGTCCGGACCGGGAGCTGGACGCGCTGCTGGCCGGCTGCCGCGCCCTGGTCCTGCCCAGCGACCACGGCAGCGAGACGTTCGGCGTGGTGCAGCTGGAGGCCATGGCCGCCGGCGTGCCCGTGATCTGGACCGCCCTGCCCACCGGCGCCGCCGGCGTGGGCCTGGACGGCCGCACCGGCCTGGCGGTGCCGCCCGCGGACGGGGAGGCCCTGGCGGCGGCCCTCGCCCGCCTCCACGCCGACCCGGAGCTGGCCCGCCGCCTGGGCGACGCCGGCCGCCGCCGGGTGCGCGAGGAGTTCTCCCGCGACGCCATGACCAGGGCCATGCTGGCCTGGCTCGCGTCGCTGCGGGCGGGACGGACCCCGGCATGAACTACGGCTTCCTGCCGCACTGGGCCGACGTGCTGCCCCGCGACGCGGGCCACGTCATCGCCGTGACGGGCGCCGGCGGCAAGAGCGAGTGGATCGCAGCCGCGGCGGCGGTCATGGACCCCGCCGCTCCGGTGCTGGTCTGCGGCCCGGACGCCGCCGACGACGCCGTCGACCGCCTGGTCCTGACCGAGCTGGATCCCGGCCGCGGCGGCCATGTGCGGCCGCCCGTCCTGCCGCCGGATCCGTGGCCGCGGCGCACCTCGCTGGCCGTGGTGGTGCAGAGCCTGGCGCCCCTGGGCCGGCCCGCCCGCGAGATCCTGCCCGGCGCCGCCGACGACCCCTGGACCTGGGACGACGCCTTCGCCGCCCTGGGCCTGGAGCTGGCCCGCGTGCCGGCGGGCGTGCCCGTGCTGGCGGCCCTGCTCCAGCTCGACGCCTGCGACGACGGCATCGGCCTCTTCGCCTACCTGGACCGCGTCATGGGCGAGGGAGCCGTGCCGGTGGTCGTCCTGGGGGACACCTCGGGCCCCCGGCCGCGGCTGCGGACCGCCTACCGCGACGATGGGGATCCCGAGCGGATCACGTGACTTCAGGGAACCGGCAGGTGTCCATGGAGTTAGCTGGGGGACGGCGGGCGGCGCGCCCGGACCGCGATTGACACCGCCGGACGCGCTCTCTATGTTACACCGTCCCTCGACCCGAAACTGACACTCCGTGCTCGACCCGCCCCGGGGAGACTGGAAGGAAGGACAGGAGCCCATGACCACCCGACGCACCCCTCTGCGGACCGTCGTCGCCCTGGTGATGCTGGCCATGATGCTGGCGGCGGCCGTGCCCGCGACCGCCTGCGACGAGGCCTACGAGAAGCAGGCCGATCACGCCTACGGCATCGCCACCTCGTTCCTCAAATCCAAGGACTGGGCCCAGGCCATCCCGCAGCTCAAGTCCGCCCTGGAGCTCTGCCCGGACCATGAGAAGTCGCTGAAGGCCCTGAGCAAGGCCTACATGGCCACCGAGGACTTCGAGCAGGCCCGCGCCACGCTGCAGATCCTGATCGAGGCCCGCGGCCACGACGTGGAGCCCGGCGACTACATGGACCTGGGCAAGGCCGAGGCCAAGCTCAAGAACTACCCGGCCGCGCGCCAGGCCTACATGCGCGCCTACAAGCTGGACGGCACCAACTGCAACGTGCTGTTCAACTACGGCATGATGAACTACGCCGTGAACGACTTCGGCGGCGCCGTGGAGATCCTCAGCCAGGCGGCCGACGACTGCCCGGACATCCGCGACCAGGTCATCGAGAAGCTGGCCGTGGCGGCCCAGAAGGCCGCGGAGAAGGAGGAGCGCCTGGGCAACCCGGACAAGGCGGCCTACTACCGCGGCATCTACGAGGAGCAGGCCGCCAACGCCGGCGGCAGCGTGGGCTACGCCCTCATCTCCGAGCGCATGCGCGCCAAGGATTACGCCGGCGCCGTCAGCGCCGCCGAGGACTTCCTGGCCAAGAACCCGGACAGCAAGAAGAAGGACAAGGTCTACCTGAACATGGCCCGCTCCCAGAAGACCCTGGGCCAGACGGGCGGCGCCAAGGCCTCCTTCAAGAGCTACCTGGAGCTGCATCCGGAGGACGGGGAGATCGCCGGCGAGATGATCGAGATGCTGGCCCGCGCCGAGCGCTGCGACGAGGCCCTGGCCGAGGCCGACGCCGCCAAGGCCCGCCAGGCCCAGGACGTCCACGTGCGCTACGCCCGCGGCAAGGCCCTGGAATGCGCCGGCCGCTACAAGGACGCCCAGGACGAGTTCGCCTTCGTGGCCGCCAACGGCAGCGGCGAGCTGAAGACCTGGGCCACCCAGGAGATGCGCCGTCAGGAGCAGCTCGAGGAGATCCGTCAGCTCAAGCGGCAGAACGCCGGCCGCTAGCCTCGGCCCGCGCCGCGCCCGCGCTCCGGCCCCGTCCCGCCCCCGGCGGCGGCGGGGCCTTTCACCGTCCGCCATCGTCGGAGATGCCAGGAGGAACCATGCCCCGTCTGGACAAGCTGCCCCCGTACCTGTTCACCTCCATCGACAAGGCCAAGCGCGAGGCCCTGGCCCAGGGGCGCGACGTGGTGGACCTGGGCATCGGCGATCCCGACCGGCCCACGCCCCGCGCCCTGGTGGACGTCATGGCCGAGGCCGTGCGCAAGGAGGCCTACCACCGCTACCCCAGCAACCAGGGCTCCGCGGCCCTGCGCGAGACCGTGGCGGCATGGTTCGCCAAGCGGCACGGGGTGACGCTGGACCCGGCGAGCCAGATCCTGGCGCTCATCGGCAGCAAGGAGGGCATCGCCCATCTGCCCCTGGCTCTGATGGAGGAGGGGGACGAGGCGCTGGTGCCGGACGTCGGCTATCCCGTCTACCCCGGCTCCACCATCCTGACCGGCGGCGTGCCGGTGACCTACCCGCTCACGGCGGAGGGCGCCTTCCGGCCGGACCCGCGGGACATCGCGCAGCGCATGTCCGACCGCACGCGGCTGGTCATGGTCAACTCGCCCCACAACCCCACCGGCGCGGCCGTGGACGCCGACGGCTGGCGCGCCCTGCTGGACGCCGTGGCCGGCCACGACGCGGTGCTGGCCAACGACGGCGCCTACCTGGAGGTGGGCTTCGGCGGGCCCAAGCCCGTGAGCCTGCTGAGCGTGGCCGACGCGAGCCGGGACCGCGTCATCGAGTTCCACAGCCTGAGCAAGACCTTCAACATGACCGGCTGGCGCATCGGCTTCGCCGTGGGGCACGCCGAGGTGATCGGCGCCCTGGACCGCGTGAAGCAGAACATCGACAGCGGCGCCTTCACCGCCGTGCAGGACGTGGCCATCCACGCCCTGGAGCACGACGCGGAGCTGGTCCCCGACGTGATGAGCGTGTATCCGGAGCGCCGCGCCGTGATCGTGGCGGCGCTGGAGGAGGCGGGCGTGGAGGTCTTCCCGTCCGACGCCTCGTTCTACGTGTGGGCGCGCGTGCCCCGCGGCGGCGACGCCCTGGAGTTCTGCGCCCGCGTGCTGCGCGAGCACGCGGTGGTGGTCACGCCGGGCGTGGGCTTCGGCCCCGGCGGCGCCGGCTGGTTCCGCATCTCCCTGACCGCCCCCGACGACCGCATCCGCGAAGGCGCCCGCCGCCTGAGGAGCCTGTGATGGTGGACTGCATCCGGTTGACCGGCATCGACGTGTACGCCTTCCACGGCGCCCTGGCCGCGGAGCGCGAGCTGGGCCAGCGCTTCGTCATCGACGTGGACCTGTGGGCCGACATCCGCAAGGCGGCGGCCACGGACTCCATCGACGACGCCCTGGACTACACGGAGGTGCACGCGCGCATCGTGGAGCTGGCGGGCAGCGCCGTGTTCCACCTGCTGGAGGCCCTGGCGGACCGCATCGCCGCCATGCTGCTGGACGAGTTCCCCCTGGAGGGGGTGCTGGTCACGGTGCACAAGCCCAACCCGCCCATCCGCAACTTCATGGGCTCGGTGTCGGTCACGGTGGACCGCCGGGCCGAGGACCGGCAGGCGCCGCGCGTGGAAGGCGGGGAGACGCTGCAGTGATCCCGGGCGGCGAGCGCGTGCTGCTGGGCGTGGGCTCCAACCAGGGCGACCGCGCCGCGGAGCTGCGGGCGGGCCTCGCGGCGCTGCAGGACCATGCGGCCGTGGCGGTGACGGGCCGCAGCGGCTGGTGGGAGAGCCGCTACGTGGGACCGGGCGAGGAGCAGGAGCCCTACCTCAACGCCTGCCTGGAGCTGCGCACGGAGCTGGAGCCGCGGGAGCTGCTGCAGGTGACCCAAAGCATCGAGCGCGCCCGCGGCCGCGAGGCGCACGGGCACATGCGGCCGCGGCCCCTGGACCTGGACATCCTGTTCTTCGGGACGCGCACCCTCGGCGGGCCTGGGCTGACGATCCCCCACCCGCGCTGGGCCGAGCGCGCCTTCGTGCTGGAGCCCCTGGCGGAGCTGGCGGGGGACTGGACGCCGCCGGATTCGCGGATGACCGTGGCGGAGATTCGTGCGAAGATCCGCTCCGCCGGCGGCCCCTGGGTGCGCCGCTGGGCGGGGCCCGACTGGCGGGACGGGGCGACCCTCACGGAGGAATGAACGTGCTTCCCTGGCGCTACATCGTGGTGGAGGGCGTGATCGGGGCCGGCAAGACCAGCCTGACCAAGATGCTGGCCGGCCGCCTCAACGCGCAGGTGAACCTGGAGGTGGTGGAGGAGAACCCCTTCCTCGCCAAGTTCTACCAGGACCGCAGCGGCTACGCCTTCCAGACCCAGATCTTCTTCCTGCTCAGCCGCTACCGCCAGCAGCAGGTGCTGCACCAGCCGGACCTGTTCGGGGGCGCGGTGGTTTCGGACTACCTGTTCGCCAAGGACCGCGTCTTCGCCAACCTGAACCTGGAGGACGACGAGCTGGCCCTCTACGACCAGCTCGCCACGGTGCTGGAGCAGCGCGTGCTGCCGCCGGACCTGGTGATCTACCTGCAGGCCAGCACCGACGTGCTCATGGACCGCATCGCCATGCGCGGCCGCAGCTTCGAGCGCGACATGAACCGCGATTACATCGATGCGCTCAGCAGCGCCTACAGTTACTTTTTCCACCATTACCGCGGGGCGCCGCTGCTGGTGGTCAACACCAACACCATCGATTTCGTGAACGTGCCGCGGGACTTCGACCTGCTCTTCGAGCAGCTCAAGCACGAGTTCCAGGGCACCCGCTACTTCGCCCCCGCATCGGCCGGCTGAGAAAGGACCCCCCATGCCCGCACCCGCCACCCTCGGCGTCTTCGCGCGCCGCAAGCGCAAGGGCGAGAAGCTCGTGGTGCTGACCGCGTACGACCTGACGTCGGCGCGCATCGCCGCCGCCGCGGAGGTGGACGCCATCCTGGTGGGCGATTCGCTGGGCATGGTGGTGCTGGGGCACGAGACCACGCTGCCGGTGACCCTGGACGACATGGTGCGCCACACCGCCGCCGTCACGCGCGCGCGGCCGGGCCTGCCGGTCATCGCGGACCTGCCCTTCGGCAGCTTCCACGTGGACGCGCCGCGCACGGTGGAGGCGGCGCTGCGCCTGGTGAAGGAAGGCGGCGCCACGGCCGTGAAGCTGGAGGGCGGTCGCAAGCGCGAGGCCGTGATCCGCGCCCTGCTGGACGCGGAGATCCCGGTCATGGGCCACCTGGGCCTCACCCCCCAGAGCGTGCACCGCCTGGGGGGCTGGAAGGTGCAGGGCCGCGGCGCGGAGGCGGCGGCGCGGCTGCGCGACGAGGCCGCGTTCCTGCAGGACCTGGGCTGCTTCTCCCTGGTGCTCGAATGCGTGCCCGCGGCCCTGGCCGCCGAGGCGAGCGCGGCGCTGACCATTCCCACCATCGGCATCGGCGCCGGCCCCGGCTGCGACGGGCAGGTGCTCGTCTTCCACGATCTGCTGGGACTCTTCGACGACCTGGCGCCTTCGTTCGTCAAGCGCTACGCGGAGCTGGGCCGCGACGCCGTGGCCGCGGTGGGGCGCTGGCGCGACGAGGTGCGCGCCGGCGTGTTCCCCGGCCCCGAGCACGGCTTCCTGGACCAGGACGCTCCGGCCGCCGGATCCTACGGCGGCGGCGCCGCGGGCAAGGAGCGCGCTTGACGCCGCGCCTGCTGACCACCCGCGCCGCTCTGGCGGAGCTGGACGACCTGCGCGCCCGCGGGCCGCTGACCCTGGTGCCCACCATGGGGGCCCTGCACGAGGGGCATCTGAGCCTGGTGCGCCGGGCCGCCGCGGAGGGCGGCCCCGTGGCGGTGAGCATCTTCGTCAACCCGACCCAGTTCGGACCGCACGAGGATTTCGACCGCTACCCGCGCACCCTGGAGGCGGACCTGGAGCTTCTGGCCCGCGAGGGCGTGGACGCCGTGTTCGCCCCATCGGTGGAGGAGATGTACGCCGCGCCCGACGGCGTGCGCGTGGAGCCCGGCCCCCGCGCGGCGCCCCTGTGCGGCGCCCGCCGCGCCGGCCACTTCCGCGGCGTGCTGACCGTGGTGCTCAAGCTCTTCCACCTGGTGCGCCCGGACGCCGCGGTCTTCGGCCGCAAGGACGCCCAGCAGTGCCTGGTCATCGGGGAGATGGTGCGGGACCTGGACGTGCCCGTGCGTCTGATCGACGCGCCGACGCTGCGCGAGCCCGACGGCCTGGCCATGTCGTCCCGCAACCGCTATCTGAGCCCGCCCGAGCGCACCCGCGCCCTGGGCATCTCCCGCGCCCTGGCGGCGGCCCGCCGCAGCCTGGAGGCGGGCGAGCGCGACCGCGCGGCGGTGGAGGAGACCCTGGCCCTGCACCTGGCCGACCTGGACGTGGTGGACTACGCCGAGGCGCGGCGCGTGCCGGACCTGGACGCGCCGGACACGCTGGACGGCCGCGTGCTGCTGGCCGTGGCCGCCTACGTGGGCGCCACCCGGCTCATCGACAACCTGACCCTGGACCTCGACGGCGGCGTCGTGCGCGACGCACCGCTGCTGGAAGGATGACCCCCATGACCGAACCCAAGCTCCAGGCCGTGATCCTCGCCGCCGGCAAGGGCACCCGCATGAAGTCCGAGCTGCCCAAGGTCCTGCACGAGATGGCGGGCAAGAGCCTGCTGGATCACGTGCTGGCCGCCGTGCGCGCCGCCGCCGTGCCGCGCACCGTGGTGGTGGTGGGCCACCAGCACGAGCGCGTGGAGGCCGCCGTGGCCGCGCCGGATCTGAGCTTCGCCCTGCAGAGCCCGCAGCTGGGCACCGGCCACGCCGTGCAGGTGGCCGTGCCGCACCTGGACGCGGACGGCTACACGGTGATCCTGGCGGGCGACGTGCCCCTGCTGCTTCCGGAGACCATCCGCCATCTGGTCCGGGAGACGGTCAGCGCCCATGCCGCCTGCTCCGTGCTGACCTGCGTGGTGCCGGACGCCGGCGCCTACGGCCGCATCGTCAAGGACGCCGCGGGCGGCCTGCAGGCCATCGTGGAGGCGCGCGACGCCACGCCGGAGCAGCTCGCCATCGGCGAGTACAACACGGGCGTGTTCTGCTTCCGCACCGTGGACATGATCGACGCCCTGGCCAAGCTGGACACGGACAACGACCAGGGCGAGTACTACCTGACCGACACCGTGGCCCACCTGGTGCGCGCCGGCCGCCCCGTGCAGGCGGTGGCCATCGACGACCCGGACCAGGTGGTGGGCATCAACACCGTGGACGAGCTGAAGGCCGCCGAGGCCCTGTTCCTCGCCCGCGGCTAGGAGGACGCCGTGGACCGCCTCTTCACCCCCTGGCGCCTGGCCTACGTGCAGGGCGAACGCAGCCACGCGGGCTGCGTGTTCTGCGGCTGCCGCGAGCAGGAGGGGTGCGACCAGGAGAACCACGTGCTGCACCGCTCGCGGCACTGGTACGTGATCCTGAACCGCTTCCCCTACAACGGCGGCCACCTGCTGCTGGTGCTCAACCGCCACGCCGGCTCGCTCACGGCCTGCACGCCGGAGGAGGTGCACGACATGAGCCGCCTGCTGCTGGCCATGGAGACCGTGCTGCGGGCGAGCTACGACCCCCACGGGGTGAACTGCGGCTACAACGGTGGCGCGGGAGCCGGCGCGGGCATCCCCGGCCACTTCCACGTGCACATGCTGCCGCGCTGGAACGCCGACACCAACTTCATGACCGTCATCGGGGACGCGCGGGTGATCCCCGAGCGCCTGGAGGACACGGCGGAGCGCCTGCGCCCGCTGCTGGCGGCGGAGCTGGAGGGGACGGACCTCTGATGCGCTTGGGCACCGTGCTGCTGCTGCTGCTCTGCGCCGCGGCGCTCATCTCCGTGGGCGTGCGCGTGACCCATCCCGGCGGGAAAGGGGAGTCCGAGGCGGAACCCGCGGCCCTGCTCTCCGCCGCGCCGGACCACGCGGCGCCCGTGCGCCTGGAGGTGCTCAACGGCGCCGGCGTGGACGGCCTGGCCGGCCTGGTGGCCACGGCCGTGGGCCGCGCCGGCTGCGTGGCGGGGGAGCTGCGCAACGCCGAGGGTGCGGACCTGCCCCGCTCCCTGCTCCTGAACCGGGCCCTGACGCCGGAGCGGGCCCGCGCCCTGGCCCAGGCCCTGGGCGGGCTGCCGGTGCGCTGGGAGGCCGACGCCGCCTCCGACGCCGATGCCGCCCTGCTGCTGGGCGCCGATCACGCCCGCGTGCTGGCCGCCCTGGGACTGGCGCCGGATCCGGAGCGTTCCGCCCGCTGAAATCCCTCTTTCCCGCCGGGGTCGGACCCGGTATATTGGGCCCCACGACGGGGAAGCGCCGCAACCGGCCGCCCCGCAGGGAGGCGCGGCGTGCGGAAATCGTTGGGCACGGTCACCTTGACCCTCTTCCTGGGGCTCGTGATCGGCGCCATCATCAGCCAGGTCATCGGTCTGTTCCTGGAAGACGGGACCGTGGCGCACAAGCTCTTCGTGCAGCCCGTGGTCTTCGGCCTGGACAGCGCCACCTGGAACCTGGTGGTGCTCGACGTGACCTTCGGACTCCGTTTCCACTTCAACTTCATGAGCGTGGTGGGCGTCTTCGTGGCCGCCCAGATCCTGCGCTGGTACCGCTGACGGCGGGGTGATGCAACCATGACGACGCTGGCATTCATCGGTGGGCTCGGCTGGCCCGAGATCCTGGTCATCGGCCTGGTGGTGCTGCTGGTCTTCGGACCGCGGCGGCTGCCGGAGATCGCCGAGGCCTTCGGCGCCTCCATCAAGAAGTTCAAGCGCGCCACCCAGGACGTGAAGGACGAGGTGCGCCGCGAGATCGACTCCGCCCCCAAGAGCAAGGACGAGGATCCTCCCCGCGACTGAACCCTCCGCCATCACCACCGCGCCGCAGGGAGGCGGGCCGCATGAACCTCGCGCAACTGCTGGACCGACTCAAGGCCGACGAGGGATTCCTGCGCAACGTGACCCGCTGGGAGACGCTCCCGGCCCGCCCCGCGCGCACCGTGCCCGTGCCGGACCACCTGGACCCGCGCCTGCGCGCGGCCCTGGCGGAGCGCGGCATCGAGGAGCTGTACACCCACCAGGGCTCCGCCCTGGCCCATGCCGCCGCCGGCCGCTCCTACGTGGTGGTCACGCCCACCGCGTCGGGCAAGACCCTCTGCTACAACCTGCCGGTGCTGGACGCCATCCTGCGCGAGCCCCAGGCCCGCGCCCTCTACCTGTTCCCCACCAAGGCCCTGGCCCAGGATCAGATGCACGAGGTGCACGGCCTGATCACCGCCACGGGCGCGGACATCAAGACCTACACCTTCGACGGGGACACGCCCGAGCCGGCGCGCAAGGCCATCCGCAGCAGCGGGCACATCGTGGTGACCAACCCGGACATGCTGCACCAGGGCGTGCTGCCGCACCACACGCTGTGGGTGAAGCTCTTCGAGAACCTGAAGTACGTGGTGGTGGACGAGGTGCACCACTACCGCGGCGTCTTCGGCAGCCACGTGGCCAACGTGCTGCGGCGGCTGCGGCGCATCGCGCGGTTCTACGGGGCGGATCCTGTGTTCATCGGCTGCTCGGCCACCATCGCCAACCCGGGGGAGGTGGCAGCGGAGCTGGCCGGCCGCCCCGTGGACGTGGTGGACGACAACGGCGCGCCCGCCGGCGAGAAGCACGTGATCTTCTACAACCCGCCGGTGGTGAACCGCGAGCTGGGCATCCGCCGCTCCGCGGTGAAGGAGACGCGCGCCCTGGCCGAGCGCTTCCTGTCGGCGCGGTCGCAGCTCATCGTCTTCGCGCGCTCGCGCATGCGGGTGGAGCTGCTGCTGACGTACCTGGAACGGTCGGGCCGCACCACGGGCATCAAGAGCGGCGAGGTGCGCGGCTACCGCGGCGGCTACCTGCCCACGGAGCGGCGCGCCATCGAGCGCGGCCTGCGCGACGGCAGCGTGCGCGCGGTGGTCAGCACCAACGCCCTGGAGCTGGGCATCGACATCGGACGCCTGGACGTGTGCATCATGTGCGGCTACGCGGGCACCGTGGCCAGCAGCTGGCAGCAGGCGGGCCGCGCCGGGCGCAGCCAGAACCAGAGCGTGGCCCTGCTCGTGGCCACCAGCAATCCCCTGGACCAGTACGTGGTGAGCAACCCCGACTGGTTCTTCGGCCGCGGTCCGGAGCACGCGGCCATCGATCCCGACAACCTGATCATCCTGCTCAGCCACCTGAAGTGCGCCGCCTTCGAGCTGCCCTTCGACCAGGGGGAGTCCTACGGAGGCAAGCCCGTGGCCGAGATCCTGGACTACCTGACGGACCAGGGCGTGCTTCACCGCGAGGGCGGCCGCTACCACTGGATGACCGACACCTACCCGGCCGAGGACGTGTCCCTGCGCAGCGCGGCGCCGGACAACGTGGTCATCGTGGATCAGTCCAAGCCCCACGGCGTGATCATCGGCGAGATGGACCTGTTCAGCTCCCAGGAGCTCCTCCACGACGAGGCCGTGTACATCCACGGCGCCCGCCAGTACCACGTGGACAAGCTGGACTGGGACCGGCGCAAGGCCTACGTGCGCCCTGTGGACGTGGACTACTACACCGACGCCCAGCGCAAGACCGAGCTCAAGACCCTCAGCGACGAGGAGGGCGACGACCTGAGCCTGGGCCGCCGCGGCCTGGGCGAGGTGGGCCTGGTCAGCAAGGTGACGGTCTTCAAGAAGATCAAGCTGGGCACCCACGAGAACGTGGGCGCCGGCAAGGTGCATCTGCCGGAGCTGGAGCTGCACACGGCGGCCTTCTGGTGGGAGCTGCCCGACTCGCTGCACGAGCAGATGAACGGCGCGCGCCTGGACCTGGGCGACGCCCTCAAGGGCCTGGCCCACCTGCTGGGCAACGTGATCCCGGCCTTCGTCATGGCCGACCCGGCGGACCTGCGCACCCTGGGCATGGTGCGTTCCACCTTCACGGAGCGGCCCACGCTGTACGTGTACGAGGCCTATCCGGGCGGCGTGGGCTACGCGCGGCGCATCTACGGCCAGATCGACGAGATCCTGGGCCACGCCCGCGAGCATCTGGAGCGCTGCGCCTGCGCCGCGGGCTGCCCGGGCTGCGTGGGCGCGCCGGTGGAGGCCGGCGCCACCGCCCGCGAGGGCGTGCGCTGGATCCTGGGCGCCTGGAGCCACGGCAGCGCCGCATCCGGCGAGGCCTGACATGGATCTGCGCAGCCGCCTGGCCCGCCTCGACCGCTCGGTGGGGGCCAAGCCCGCCGATCCCGCTCCGGAGCCCGCGGACCGCGCCGCCCTGCTCGAGGGCCTGGGTCTGACGCGGCGCGAGGGCGCGGCCGGTCCGGTCTGGAGCCGGGAATCCCGCACCCCCATTCCGCCGCCCCCCGGCTCGCCCGCGGCGCTCGCCCCTCTGCTGACCTGGACTCCCTCGACCGACCTGACCTGGGACGACGTGCTGCTGCTGGATACGGAGACCACCGGTCTGGCCGGCGGCACGGGCACACTGCCGTTCCTGGTGGGGCTGGGCTGGTGGGAGGACGGCGCGCTGCGCGTGCGCCTGGACTTCCTGGGCTCGCCGGCGGGGGAGGCGGCGCTGCTGGCGGACCTGGACGCCTTCGCCCGCGGCTTCCGCGCCGTGGTCACCTTCAACGGCAACGGGTTCGACCTGCCCCTGCTGCGCACCCGCGGCATCCTGGCCCGCCGCCGCGATCTGCTGGGCCACCTGGAGCCCCTGGATCTGCTGCCGGCCTGCCGCCGGCTCTGGGGCCGCCGGCTGCCCGACGTGCGTCAGGGCACCGTGGAGCGCCTGGTGGCCGATGTGATCCGGGACGGGCAGGACATCCCCGGCGCCGCCATCCCGCGCGCGTGGACGGACCTGGTGCTCCAGGGCCGCGCCGACGACGCGGCCCTGGTCCTGGACCACAACCGTTGGGACGTGGAGGGGATGGCCGCCATCCTGCACCGCGCGGTCGAGGCCCTGGCGGTCCACCGCGCCGGTCCGGACGCCTGCCCCGACACCCTGTCCTGGCCCGACGCCTGGTCCCTGGCCCGTCTGGCCGAGCGCGGCGGCGACGCCCGCCTCGCCGCCGCCTGGATGGAGGCCGCCCTGGTCCGGGCCCCCGTGGGAGAGTTTCCCCGCCTCCACCGCCTGGGGCCGCCCGCACCCTTCTGGCTGGACGCGGTGCGCCTTCTCAAGCGAACGGGGGACTGGCCGCGGGTGGGCGCGCTGCTGGAGCTGGCCCGTGGCTTCGTGGGCCGCGAGGCCTGGTGGCACCGCGAGGCGGCCATCCTCCATGAGCACCGCCTGGTGGACCTGGAGCGCGCCCTGCGCCACGCCCGCCGCGCCGACGACCCCCGCCGCGTGGAGCGCCTGGAGCGCAAGCTGGGCCGCGGCCGCCCGCCGGTTGCGGACGGCGGCCCGGCGCGCTAGTCTGCGCACCAACGCCAACCCGGAGGTCGCCCGTGGAGCACATCACCCGAGAGGAAGGCCATCTGCTCGTGGCCGCGGTCCGCATCCTGTCCCACCTGCGCGGCAGCCCGCCCACGGTGGAGGCCGTGGCGGAACTCCTGCGTTGGGCGCCGGAATCGGTGCGCATGAAGACCGTGCTCCTGCACGAGCTGGGGGCCCTGGCCCTGGTGGACAGCGCCTACGACCACCACCTGGAGGTGCGCGACCACGCGCGGCTGGAGACGCTCACCCCCGAGGCCGACCACACCGGCATGGACGAGGCCCTGGCCGACTTCGACCGGCGCAAGGAGGAGGAGCAGCGCCGCATGTCCCAGCTCTTCGGCGACGGCGATCACGAGCGCCGCCGTCGCGAGCGCATCCAGGCCATGGAGGACGGTCTGTTCGGGGGCAAGCCCAAGAAGCCCCGCAATCCCTTCGGCGACGACGACTGAACGGGGCTCGCCGCCCGCAGCCCGGTCGAACGCCGACGAAGCAAGAGGCCGCCCTCTCCACGAGGGCGGCCTCTTCGCGTGCCGGTCGGGACCGCGGCCTAGCGGAACGTCAGGCTCCGGTTGTCCTCGACCACCGCCGCCTCGCGCTGGGCCTCCAGCCAGGCCTGCAGGGCCTCCTGCTGACGCGAGTTGGCGAGCTGGGAGGCGAGCATGTCGCGGGTGCGGGCGTAACCTTCCTCGTCGAACTCCGACTTCCAGAGCACGCGCAGGGCGAACACGCCGCGGGGCGTCTCCACCTCCGGCACCAGCTCGCCCACCGCGCTCTCGCGGGCCTTGGCGTTGAAGTCCGTGTTGAAGCCCACGCCGATCACGTTGCCGGAGTAGGTGAAGGTGTCGGTCACGGCGTAGGTGAGGGCGTGGCCGGCGGCCGCGGCCTCCATGTCGGCGCCCATCTGCACCTCGCCCACGGCGGGGCTCAGCTTGGCGCGGGCGGCGTCGGCCTTGAGCTCGCGCTTGACCTGGGTGACCACCTGCATGCGCACGTCCTCCAGGGGCTGGGCCCCGGCGGGCAGGTGATCCAGCACGTGGACCACGTAGTAGACCTGGTCGTTCTCCAGCACGGGGCTGACGTCGCCGGGCTTGGCCACGAAGGCGTACTGGGTGCCCTGCAGGGTGTTGCGCAGGCCGGGCAGGTCCATGCCCTGGCGCACGGCGTCGGGGCGCTGGACGTCGAGGGCGGCGTCGGCGGCGGCCTCGGCGAAGCCGGCGTCGCGGGCCTCGTCCACGAAGGCGCCGGCGCTCTCGTACAGGGCGTTGAGGGTCTCCTCGCCGGCCTCCACCTTGAACAGGATGTGGCGGGCGTGCACCTCGGTCACCTGGCCGTCGGCCTCGGTCTGCTCCAGCACCTCGATGAGGTGGTAGCCGAACTGGGTGCGCACGGGCTCGCTGATCTCGCCCACGGGCAGGGTGAAGGCGGCCTCGGTGAAGGGCGCCACCATGCGGTTGCGGTCGAAGGTGCCCAGGTCGCCGCCGTTCTGGGCGGTGGAATCCTCGCTGTAGAGGGCGGCGGCGGCGGCGAAGTCGGTCACGCCGTCCTGGATCTCCTTCCGCACGTCCAGGGCGAGCTGCTTGATCTCCAGCTCGTCGGCCTCGCTGGGCTCCTTGCCCCAGGCCACGATCTCCACGCTGACGCGGGCGGGGAGCTGGTATTCGTCCTGGTGGCCGTCGTAGTAGGCGCGGAGCTGGGTCTCGGAGGGCTCGTCGTCCATGGCGATGTCGCTGAACAGCGCGCCCATGTACTCCGCGGTGGCGCGGCCGTTGCGGCGGGCGAACTCGTCGCGCAGCTCCTGCTCGGTGGGAGCGGCGGCGCCGGCCACCTCGTCCATCAGCTTGCGCTGGGGGATGAGCATGCGGATGTAGGCCTCGTACTGGGTCCAGTCCCGGTTGGGATCGGCCAGGTCCGCCAGGTAGGCGTCCATGTCCACGTTGCCCTGCTGGTCCCGGTACTGGGCCAGGACCTCCATGGGCGGGTTGTTCTTCATCATGTCCAGGACCTCGGCGTCCGAGGCCTGGAGGCCGCGCGCGTCGATGGCCTGGTTGACGATCTTGGCGTCCACCAGCTGGTCCCAGGCGTTCTGCATGGCCTGGGCCCGCATGTTGGCCGTGACGGGGCGGCCCTGGCTGCCCTGGCGCATCTGGGCCATGAGGTTGCGCTGCGTGGTGTCGTACTCCTGCCAGGTGATCTCCTCGCCGTTCACCTTGCCCACGGCGCGGGTCTCGCTGACCTGGCGGGGCGTCTGGTTGCACTGGGCGCCCCAGACCACGAAGGTGAAGAGGATGAAGGTGAGGGCGATGATCCAGTAGAAGAACTTGGCCCTGGACCGCAGCAGCTTGAACATCGTGGACTCCTCGCGGATTCTGATCCGAGTGCGGGCGCAGGGCGCCCGGCGGCTTGCCGGCGGCATGAAAAACATCCCACGGGTCGCGGTGGGATGCCTCGCCGCCTTCGATGGCGAATCGACCCTAAAAGATAGCATGGCGCCAGGAAGCCGGCCAAGGAAAAACCGGGCCGTGGACGCCGGGGGCGACGGCTGCTACCTTGCCCGTCCACTCACGGAGGAGGTCCCATGCCCGCGCGCCCGATCCTGCTTCTGCTCAGCCTCGCCGCCCTGCTGGGCGCGCCCGCGCGCGCCGTGGAGCCCGCCCCGCGCTGGCCGCTGGACCTGCCGGAACGCTACCTGACCAGCAACTTCATGGAGTCGCGACCCGGCCGCTTCCACGCCGGGCTGGACTTCAAGACCCGCAGCGAGAGCGGCTTCCCCGCCTATGCGGTGACCGACGGCTGGCTCAGCCGCATCAGCTTCGGGCCCGGCGGCTACGGCAAGGCCCTGTACCTCAACGGCGACGACGGCCGCATCTACGTGTACGCCCACCTGGAGCGCCTGGCCGATCCCTGGCGCGGCCTGGTCCAGGAGGCCCAGGCCCGCCGCGGCCGCTACGACGTGTCCCTGTACTTCCCCAAGGGGCAGCACCCGGTGCGCCGCGGCGACGTGGTGGCCCTCACCGGCCAGACCGGCACCTCCGGCCCGCACCTGCACTTCGAGGTGCGCGACGCCCACAACCGCCCCCTGGACCCCCAGGCCTGCGGCTTCGCCGTGGACGACGCCATCCCGCCCCGCCTGCTGGCCGTGCGCGTGCATCCGGCGGGCCCGTCGGCCGCTGTGGACGGCCGACCCATGGCCGCCGGCGTGACCGCCCAGGGCGACGCCGGCCTGCCGGCCGAGCTGCCGGACCTGGCCGTGCGCGGCCCCATCGCCCTGAGCCTGCGCCTGGACGAGCGGACCGACGCCGCCGGCCACCGCCTGGCGCCCTGGCGCCTGGCCGTGACCCTGGACGACTCCCTGGTCTACGAGAGCCGCAACGACCGCCTGGACTTCGGCCGCAACGGCCAGGCCGTCCTGGAGTGGCTGCGCACGGACGCCGGCCTGGAGCGCTGGCTGCTCAGGCATCCCCTGGTCGCCCTGGACGGCCGCACGGGCGGGGACTGGTCCCTGGATCCCCGCGTGCTCACCCCGGGCTCTCACCTGGTGCGCATCACCGCGGAGGACCGGGCCGGCAACCGCGCGCAGACGTCCTGGCGCCTGCTGGTGGACGGCGCCGTGCAGGGCGCCTGGCCCGCGGCGCCCGTGCGCGCCGAGCCGCCCGCTCCGTTGGAGGGCGTGGCCTGGCTCGACCCCTTCCAGGCCGAGCTGGCCGGCCGCGTGGTCTCCCTGGACACCTTGGCCGCCCGCCTGGACCGCACCGTGGGCGCGGTGCACGGTCCCGACGCCCTGACCCCGGAGGAGACGGCCGCCATGCGCCGCACCCAGGGCCTGCGCGCCCTGGGCTGGGGCCGCGCGGTGTACGCCGCGGACTGGCCCCTGGGGCGCCTGCTGGACCTGGCGCCCGCCTGGCCGGACACCCTGCCCGCGGGCGCGGGCGTGTACCTGGCCCAGGGCGAGGGGTGGAGCTACTACGGAGCGGGCGTGCGCACCGCCGGCGCCTGGCGCCTGGATGTGGGCGGCGCCGGGCGTTTCCAGCTCTGCGTGGACGACCAGGCCCCGTACCTGGGGCCCGGTCCCGAGGAAGGGCTGGTGCGGCCCGGGCCCGACGCCACCGTGGCCGCCGTCACGCCGCCGCGCTGGGAGATCGTGCCCATCCGCCTGGAGGACCTGGGCAGCGGTGTGGATTCCGGTTCCTTGGAGGCGTTCTGGGACGATTCGCCGTTCTGGCCCGAGCCCGATCCCCCGCGCCGCCGCGTGCTGGTGGAGCCGCCCGCCGACGCGGCGCCGGGCCCGCACCGGCTGCTGCTGCGGGCCCGCGACCGGGCCGGGAACGTGTCGGAGCGGTCCTACACGCTTCATCTGATCGACGAATGAGCGCCCGCAAGCGGATGGAATGAGGCCGGTTCCGTAATCGCCGCCAAGGGCGGCCTTTACGGCGGCCCCGGCCCTTGCTACCATGCCGCTTCCGGACCTGAACCCCGCGAGGAGCCGATGCCGCAGTCCACCTTCGTCCACCTGCACAACCACTCGGACTACTCCCTGCTGGACGGGGCCATGAAGGCCAAGGCCATGGCGGCGCGGGCGGCCGAGTTCGGGCAGCCCGCCCTGGCGCTCACGGACCACGGCAACATGTTCGGGGCGGTGGAGTTCTACCTGGCCTGCAGGAAGGCCGGCATCAAGCCCATCCTGGGCATGGAGGCCTACGTCTGCCCGGACCACACGGACCGCAGCACCGGCCCCGAGAACCGTCCCCATCACACGGTGCTGCTGGCCCGCAACGAGGCCGGCTGGCGCAACCTCATGAAGCTGTCGTCCCTGGGGTTCCTGGAGGGCTTCTACTTCAAGCCGCGCATCGACAAGGAGCAGCTCGCCGCCCACAGCGACGGCCTGCTGGCCCTGAGCGCCTGCCTCAGCGGCGAGCCCAACCGCAAGCTCAAGGAGGGGGACATGGACGGCGCCATCCGCGCCGCCGCCTCCTACCGCGACATCCTGGGCAAGGACAACTACTTCCTGGAGATCCAGGACCACGGCATCCCCGCCGAGGCCCGCGTGCGCGAGCTCATGCCGCGCGTGTCGCGGGAGACGGGCGTGCCCATCGTCTGCACCAACGACTGCCACTACCTGGAGCGCACCCACGCCGAGGCCCACGACATCCTGCTCTGCATCGGCACCAACCGGCAGTTCGACGATCCCAACCGCTGGCGCTACGACACGGACCAGATCTACCTCAAGTCCAGCGACGAGATGCTCGCCCTGTTCAAGGACTGGCCCGACGCCTGCGCGCGCACCCTGGAGATCGCCGAGCGCTGCAGCCTGGAGCTGGAGCTGGGCCGCCTGCTCCTGCCGGAGTTCCCCCTGCCCCCGGGCTTCAGCGAGGAGTTCGCCTACCTGGCGCATCTGGCGCGCGCGGGCCTGACCCGCCGCTACGGCAGCGTCACGCCGGAGCTGGAGGAGCGCTTCGAGTACGAGATGGGGATCATCAAGCAGACCGGCTACGCCGGCTACTTCCTCATCGTGTGGGACTTCATCAACGCGGCCCGCGAGCGCGACATCCCGGTGGGGCCGGGGCGCGGCTCGGCCGCCGGCTCGCTGGTGTGCTACTGCCTGGGGATCACGGACATCGACCCCATCGCCAACAAGCTGCTGTTCGAGCGGTTCCTGAACCCCGAGCGCATCTCCATGCCCGATATCGATGTGGACTTCTGCTTCGAGAAGCGGCCGGAGATCATCCGCTACGTGGAGGACAAGTACGGGCGCGAGAACGTGTCGCAGATCATCACCTTCGGCACCATGGCGGCGCGCGGCGTGATCAAGGACGTGTCGCGGGTGCTGGGCTTCGCCTTCGGCGACGCCGACCGCGTGAGCAAGATGGTGCCCGAGGGACCGGGCGTGTCCCTGAGGGAGTCCATCGACACGGTGCCGGGCTTCAAGGACGTGGCCAAGGAGTCCCCGCGCCACGACATGCTGCTGCGCAACTCCCTGGTGCTGGAGGGCATGAGCCGCAACCCGGGGATCCACGCCGCCGGCGTGCTCATCACGCCCTCGCCGCTGACCGAGCACATCCCCATGTACAAGTCCACCAAGGACGACATCACCTCCCAGTTCGACATGCGCATGGTGGAGGAGATGGGCCTGCTGAAGATGGACTTCCTGGGGCTGCGCACCCTGACGGTCATCGACAAGGCCCTGAAGCTCATCCGCGAGAGCTGCGGCTCGGCCCCCAAGGCCGAGGAGATCCCCATGGACGACCCGGAGACCTACACCCTGCTGCAGCAGGGCCGGACCGTGGGCGTGTTCCAGCTGGAGAGCTCCGGCATGCAGGAGCTGCTGCGCAAGATGAAGCCCACGGCCTTCGAGGACATCGTGGCCGTCAATGCCCTCTTCCGGCCGGGCCCCCTGGGCGCGGGCATGGACGAGGTCTACGTGGAGTGCAAGCACGGCCGCAAGAAGGTCACGTACCCCCACGAGGACCTGCGCGCCGTCCTGGAGGAGACCAACGGCGTGATCCTGTACCAGGAGCAGGTGATGCAGATCGCCTCGCTCATGGGCGGCTTCACGCTGGGCCAGGCCGATACGCTGCGCAAGGCCATGGGCAAGAAGAAGAAGGAGATCATGGCCGACATGAAGGTCATGTTCCTGGACGGCGCCCAGAAGAAGGGGTACGACAAGGGCCTGGCCAACAAGGTCTTCGACGACATGGCCTTCTTCGCCGAGTACGGCTTCAACAAGTCCCACTCGGCCAGCTACGCCGTGCTCTCCATCCAGACCGCCTGGCTCAAGGCGCACCATCCCGCGGAGTTCATGGCGGCCACCATGAGCACGGAGATGGGCAAGAGCGACCGCATCACCCAGCTCATCGACGAGGTCAAGGTCATGGGCCTGGCCATCACGCCGCCCGACGTCAACGCGCCGCGGGTGGAGTTCGCGGTGCAGGACGGGCAGGTGGTGTTCGGCATGGGGGCGGTGCGCGGCGTGGGCGCCAAGGCCATCGAGGCCATCGCCGCGGCGCGGGACCGGCTGGGGCGCGACTTCGCCGACGTCTTCGAGCTCTGCGAGTCGCTGGAGTCCGGCATGCTCAACCGCAAGACCCTGGAGAGCCTGGTCAACGCCGGCGCCCTGGACGGCCTGCCCGGCCACCGCCGCCAGAAGCTGGAGAGCCTGGACCTGGCCCTGCAGTACGGCAACCGCGCGGCGCGGGAGAAGGCCCAGGGCATGGTGAGCCTCTTCGGCACCGACGACGCGGCCCTGGCCAAGCCCGCGCTCGTGGAGTGCGAGCCCCACGATCCGCTGGACCAGCTCAGCCTGGAGCGCAACGCCGTGGGCTTCTTCCTCTCGGGGCATCCGTTCCAGGAGTACCGCGAGTTCATGGACAGCCTGCCGGTGACCAGCACCGCGCGCGCCTCGCGGGCGGGCGAGGGGGCGTGGGTGGACCTGGCCGGCGTGATCACCAGCCACACCGAGGCCCGCGACCGCCACAAGCGCCTCTACGCGCGCACCCACTTCGAGGACCGCGAGGGCATGATGGAGCTCACGGTCTACGCCAGCCTGTACGAGACCGCCGCGCCGCTGGTCAAGAGCGACCGCATCCTGGTCGTGGGCGGGCGCGTGCGCGTCAAGGGCGACGGCATGCGCGAGTTGGTGGCGGACCGCATCGTGCCGGTGGACGAGGCCCTGGCCGGCTGGTCCCACGAGCTCCTGCTGCGCCTGGACCTGGACGCCGGGGAGCCCGGCGCTGCCCTGGACGCCCTGCAGGCCGTGCTGCGCGACCTGGCGCCAGCCGAAGGGCCCGAGGACGGGGACGCCCCGCCCGCGGTGCCGCTCATCGTGGAGGCCACCCGGGGCGGGCGCACCTGGCTGCTGCGCTCGCGCTCGCGGCGGGTGGCCCTGAGCCTGGACGCCCTGCGCCGGCTGCGCGTCCTGCCCGGGCTGACGGACCTGCGGCTGCGCTGCGGCATCCCCGCGGCGCCCCCGCGCAAGAGCTTCGGCGGCGGCTTCCGGCAGCAGGCCGCGGTCGCCCACTGATCCCCTCGGGCTTGACACCCATCGCCGCCGCGGTGCAGATTCAGCCGGCCGCGCCCGACCCGATCCCGAGCAGCGAGGACCCATGACCAAGCGCAAGACGACACCCTGGCTCGACTTCGAGAAGCCCATCGTCGAACTCGAGGAGCGCATCCGCACCTTGGAGGACTCCGCGTCCCTGCGCGGCCTGGACGTGAGTGACGAGGTCCAGCGCCTGCGCAAGCGCGTCAAGGTGCTGGGCAAGGAGATCTTCGACAACCTGGACGCCTGGCAGCGCGTGCAGCTCGCGCGCCATCCGCGGCGCCCCACGGCCAACGACTACATCGAGCGCATCTTCGAGAACTTCCGCGAGCTCCACGGCGACCGGCAGTTCCGCGACGATCCGTCCATCGTGGGCGGCATGGCCTGGCTGGGCGACCGCCGCGTGCTGGTGCTGGGCCACCAGAAGGGCCGCGACACCAAGAGCAACATCCACCGCAACTTCGGCATGGCCCACCCCGAGGGCTACCGCAAGGCCCTGCGCCTGATGCACCTGGCCGCCAAGCACGGCCGGCCCATCATCACGTTCATCGACACGCCGGGCGCGTATCCCGGCATCGGCGCGGAGGAGCGCGGCCAGGGCGAGGCCATCGCCCGCAACCTGCGCGAGATGGCGGGGCTGCCGGTGCCCATCCTCTGCTTCGTCACGGGGGAGGGCGGCTCGGGCGGCGCCCTGGCCATCGGCGTGGGGGACCGCGTCTACATGCTGGAGAACTCCATCTACAGCGTGATCAGCCCCGAGGGCTGCGCCGCCATCCTGTGGCGCGACCGCGCCAAGGCCGCCGAGGCCGCCAAGGCCATGAAGATCACCAGCCACGACGCCCTGCGCCTGGGCGCCATCGACGCCGTGCTCACCGAGCCCACCGGCGGCGCGCACCGGGACTACGCGGCCACGGCCAAGCTGGTGGCGGACCGCATCGTGCAGGACCTGGACGAGCTGGAGGGCCTGTCGCCCCAGGAGCTGGTGGACAAGCGGCTGGAGAAGTTCCTGGCCATGGGCATCTTCGACGAGAAGAATTCCGGCGACTGATCAAGCCGCGCCCCATTGACACCCGGACGAGCCTCCTTTACACTTTGGGATGCCAACCTCTTCAAGTATCCTTCCGGGATGTCCGTGGACACGGAGCCGGGGAGGGTCGCGACCCCACCGGCCTCCCGTTTCCTCGGGTGGATTTTTCCGTGCACTTCGATGTCTGAACATTTCGGGCCGGGCCCGTCGCCCGGTCCCCCATGCTCCGTTGCGAGGGGGAGGAGAACCCATGCTGGACGCCAAGCTGCTGGAGATCCTGGTCTGTCCCGCCTGCAAGGGCCCGCTGACCGTCCTGGACGATCACAGCGCCCTGGATTGCGCGGCCTGCGCGCTGCGCTACAAGGTGGAGGACGGCATCCCCATCATGCTGGTGGACGAGGCCGAGCGGCTGAACGGCGGGGAGGCGCGCACATGAGGCGTGCCGCGGCCCTGCTGCTGACCCTCGCGCTGGCCGGCGCGGCCCTGGCCGCTCCCCAGGCCCGCATGGACCAGCCCCGCATGAGCACCCTGGCCGCCGGCGACGGCGCCACCGTGCTGCGCGCCGAGTTCCCCGTGCGCGTTGCGCCGGCGGACTGGACGGCCGTGCCCCCCGCCCAGGTGGAATGGCCCGGCGCCCGCGACGTGGTGGACGACGGCCTGAACCCCGCCTTCGAGCTGCCCGTGAGCGTGGGCGCCGCGGTGGCCCTGCCCGCCCGCGCCGCCCCCCGCGTGCGCGTGAGCGGCTGGACCTGGCTGCGCGAGCCCGACGCCCCGGTGGATGTGGCCGCCCAGGTGGACCTGGGAGCCGTGCGCGTGCTGCGCGGCGTGCCCATGGTCAGCGTGAGCGTGCGGCCGGAGACCCCCGGCGGCGGCCTGCTGGCGACCGTGGACGTGCGCCTGGAGCACGCGCCCACCGGCGACTACGCCGCGGCCCTGGCGGCCCAGCCCGCCGGCGCGGCGCTCAAGTCCGGCCCCCGCGGCGCCCCCGGCCGCGACGCCCTGGCCAACCCCGACCTCTACGACCGCCTCCACGACGGCCTCGCCGCCGCCCGCAGCGCCGCGGCCAAGGAGCTGGACGGCCAGGCCTTCACCCTGTCGGACCACTGGCTGCGCCTGGAGGTGACCGAGACGGGCGTCTACCGCCTGACCGGCGCCCAGACCGAGGTGGCGGGCCTGAATCCCCAGCTGGCCGACCCGGCCACCTTCCGCCTCTTCCGCGCCTGGCCCGAGGCCCTGCCCCTGGACCCCGAGGCCGATGGGAGCTGGCAGGCCGCCTGGGACGGCCTGACCGAGACGGCCATGGACCTGGGCAGCACCGGCGCCGCCTGGGACGCCACCGACGAGCTGCGCTTCTACGGCGTGGGCCCGGACACGTGGAGCGACCGCATCGATCCCGCCGCCGGCCGCCTGGAGCACCAGAACCACCCCTTCAGCAACGCCACGGTGTACTGGCTGACCTGGGAGGAGTTCGGCACGGCGTCGCCCTTCGCCGGCGCCCCCGCCCGGGTGGCCGCGCAGGCCCTGCCGGCCCATGGGCTGACGCCGGTGGCGGACCACCTCAAGCGGGTGCATCTGGAGGAGCAGGTGGTGGAGGCGCACGGGTATGTGGAAGACGGATGGGTGTGGTCCAGCGCGATCGCCAACACGCGGACGGTGAGCTTCAACGCTGCGGACGCAGTGGCTGGGAGCCCTGTGTTTTTCGACGTAGGCGTATCGGCCAATTACAAGGAAGGCGACTCCAACGGCAATTTGGCCGCCAGCGTTTGGCTGAATGGCCAGACTTCCGATGCTGCGACCACGGAATGGAGCATCGCGACGCAGGATGATAGCCTTCGGATCCGAGTCACGGGCTGGCGTGGCCCTATCGTCCGCGGAAACAACACACTGACGCTCTCCAACATCGAGACTGGTGCCGGCTACAACATCATGCTGGACAGCGTGGAGCTGTTGTACCGTTCGGAACTGGCCAAGACCGGCGGCATGCTGTTCTTCACGCATTGGGGTGACGAAGTCGCTACTGCCGGTACGCCCATGGATTTGACCTTGGCCATCCCGGCCGGCCGCAACGTGACCATCTGGGACGTGACGGATCCGGCGTCACCGGTGGCGGTAACCGGTTCATCGGGTACTGGGGGAGCCACGTTGGGGCTTACTCGTGACCCGAGCAGCGACCGCCACTTCCTGGCTTTCGAAAGCACGGATCTCTTGAGCACCGCCTCACGCACGCTCCGGACCCCTGGAGTTCTGCGGACCATGGATCAAGATGTGGACATGGTGATTCTCTACGGCGAGGGACTGAGCGCACCCGCTGCTCGTCTCCGTGATCACCGAGCTGATCATCTGCCAGGAGTGGCTGCTCCTCGTGTCGTGGCGATCGCTGCCGAGGACGTGTACGAATCGTTCGGCGGTGCCGTGACCGATCCGTTGGCCTTGCGGAACTTTCTCAAGTGGGTGTGGCAGGGGGGAGAGGGCCGCCTGCGGAGCGTGTGCTTCCTGGGAGATGCTTCCCGAGATCCCCGGGATTACAGGGGCATCTTCCCCGGCAGGCTGCCGACGTGGTTGAGCGTGATGTTCCCGCGGCTGTTGACCAGTTACTTGTACTACCCTTACGCGACCGACGACATGCTCGTCAGCTTCGACACCCCTCCGGCTTCCATCCCGGATGCTCCCGACCTCGCTTGTGGCCGATTGACGGTGCGCGATTTGGAGGAGGCGCTGGACCGCGTCGACCGCATCATCGATTTTGATGATGATCTGCCTGAGGGCGCCTGGCGCAACCGCGTCGTCCTGGCAGCCGATGACCTTACCCAGCCGTCCTATCCCGATGGCTTCGAACGCGCGCACCAGGACATGGCAGAGGAGCTCGCCGACGCATACATCCCCGATACCATCGATATCTCGAAGGTGTACCTGCTGGCCTATCCGGCGGCATCCGGATCGCACTATAAGCCCCTAGCCCGTCAGGCAGCCCGAGAGGCATGGAATCAGGGACTGACGATCTTCCATTACATCGGTCACGGCTCGGATGATGTCCTGGCCGACGAACAGCTCTTTCTGACAGACGACATCTACGCCCTGAACAACGGCGAGAGGCGCGGCCTTTTCCTGGCGTTCAGTTGCGATGTGGGGATCTACGATCAGGTCACCAAGCAAAGTCTGGCCGAGTCCTTCGTGAGCCAGGAGCGTGGAGGTGCCATCGCGGCCATCGCCGCCTCCCAGGTGAGCTGGGTCGGACCCAACAATCTGATCACCAGGGCTTTTTACTCTTACCTGTTTCCCGGACGCGTCGTCGATGCCACGCAGACGCTGGGCGAAGCGCTATGGCTGGGGAAGATCAGAGTTTGGGAACAATACCCAGGCGTCTATCAGTACGTTGCCAATAGCCAGCGATATACCCTTCTGGGTGACCCGGAACTATCCCTGCCGCACCCCGCGGGCGGCCACGACTTCGCGACGGCCAGCCTGGACACCCTGCGCGGCGGCCGCCGCCAGGAGGCCGTCTTCGTGCTGCCGGACCACGGGCTGGCGCCGGGCGCGGGCGTGACCTATGACCTGCTGGTGGAGGAGTCGCGCAAGGAGCAGACCTACCAGCGCGCGGGGGACACCCGCGTGGTGGAGTGGTGGGAGGAGGGCTCCGCGGCCTTCCACGGCACCGGCACCGCCCTGTCCGACACCCTGCGCATCCCGTTCAAGACGCCGCTGCAGCTGCGCTACGGGAACCACGGCAAGGTGCGCCTGATCGTCACCCCGGAGACCGGCGACGCCGTGGCCGCGGCCCTCACGGTGCCGGTGGTGCAGGCCGCCACGGGCGTGACCGACGACGTGGCGGGCCCGAGCATCGCCCTGGCCTTCGCCGACAACCGCTACCGCGTGAAGCCCGGCACGGAGCTCACGGCGGTGCTGCAGGACACCAGCGGCGTGAGCATCCTGGGCACCAACCCGCTCAACTCGGTGCTGCTGGAGTTCGACGGCACCGGGGTGATGAGCGACGTGTCCGACGCCTTCGAGTTCGAGCCGGGCAGCTACACCGTCGGTCGCCTGAGCGTGCCCGTGCCCGACGACCTGGCCACGGGCGACCACCGCGTGGCGCTCTTCGCCAGCGACGTGCTGGGCAACGTGGGCAGCGACACCCTGAGCTTCAAGCTCGTGGCCGGCGGCGTGGCCGAGATCGCCGACGCCACCGTGTGGCCCAACCCCACGCCGGGCCCCACCAACCTGGTCTTCGAGCTCAGCGATCCCATGGAGGTGACCTGGAGCATCTACACCGTCTCCGGCCACCGCATCTGGACCGCCACGCGGGACTTCCCCGACGGCGGCCCCCAGACCATGGCCTGGGACGGACGCGACGCGGAGGGCGACGAGGTCGCCAACGGCGTCTACCTGTATGTGTTGAAGGGAGACTGGGCCGACGACGGGCACCCCGTGACCGTCACCGGCCAGGTCGTGAAGATGAAGTAAGGACGAGAAGCGAAAGCGCACTGGAGGTTCCGCACATGTTCCGCAAGACGTTGCCCCTGATCCTGGCGGCTTGCGCCCTGACCGTCTTCGCCGCGCCGGCGATGGCCGTGTCCGGCGCGGGCGCCATCGCCCTGGAGTTCCCCGTCGGCGCCCGCTACAACGCGCTGGGCGAGGCGGGAACCGCCCTGTCCCAGGACGTCACGTCCATGTGGTGGAATCCCGGCGGCCTGGCCTTCGCCACCGGCAACGGCAAGGCGAGCAAGCGCGCCCACGTCATGCAGTCCAAGCTGGTCCCGGACCTGGCCGACGACATCGCCATCTACTGGGCCGGCTACGCCACCGAGAGCTTCGGCGGCACCCTGGGCCTGAACCTGACCTACCTGGCCATGGGCAGCCAGGAGGCCACCAACGACGCGGGCGAGGTCATCGGCACCTTCGACTCCAACAGCTGGGCCTTCGGCCTCAACTACGGCACGCGCATCACTCCCAACCTGGGCGTGGGCATGGGCGTGAAGTACTTCCGCGACAACCTGGCCCCGGACGAGTTCACCCAGGACCAGACCGGCGGCCAGGGCAGCACCTTCGCCGTGGACATGGGCCTGCTGTGGAAGGTGCCCAGCCTGAAGTCCAACATCGGCGTGGCCATCAGCAACCTGGGTCCCAACATCACCCACGTGGATGCGGACCAGAGCGACCCGCTGCCGCGCAAGATGACCGTGGGCATCGCCCGCAGCCTGTACCAGAGCGAGCTCATGTCGGTTCTCTTCGTGGGCGACATGCTGGTGCCCCTGCTGGACTGGAACACGGACGCGGACGACTACGGCATCGGCCTGGACTTCGGCGAGAACGAATTCGGCGTGGGCGTGGAGTGGTCCTACGACAGCTCGCTCTTCGTGCAGTTCGGCTACAAGAAGGGCACGGGCGACATCGAGGACAGCACCTACGGCTTCGGCCTGGACCTGGAGAAGTGGGTGGGCTCGGCCATCACCTTCGGGTTCGCCTCGGTGCCCCAGGCCAAGGGCCTGGAGCGCGTGACGCGCTTCAGCCTGGGCTACGACTTCTAGCCATCCCACCACGCCGCGGGCGCGGCCCCTGGAGGCCGCGCCCGGGATCGGAGCCTGATGCACGCGATGGATCGACGAGCCTGGACCCGGGTGCTGCTGCCGGCGCTGCTGCTGCTGGCGCTGGCCGGCGCCGCCGCCGGGGAAGACCTGCGCTCCTGGCGCGAGGGACGCGCCACCGACCGCATGCCCGTGCGCAAGCCCCGGCCCGGCGAGCTGACCCGCTCGCCGGAGCAGGTGGAGCGCGCGCGCCTGCTGACCGAGCGCAACCACCAGGTGCACGACATGCTGGGCGGCCGGCACATCTCGCGGCGCGCGCTGGACGCCCTGGCCGCCAAGGGCCTGGGCCCGGGCCGCATCCCGGCCACCGCCGACAAAACCGCCGGCACGGACACCCTGCGCGTGCTCATCGTGCGCATCGGCTTCGAGACGGACCGCAGCGGCGACCTCACCAGCGTGACCACGGACGGCGACTTCCAGCTGGAGCCCGATCCGGCCATCGTCTTCGATCCGCCCCCGCACGACCGCGACTTCTACATGGCCCACCTGGCGGGCCTGCACGAGTACTACAACGCCCAGTCGGGCGGCCGCCTGTTCATCCAGGGCCGCGTGCTGCCCGAGGGCCAGAACGACTGCTACAAGCTCAGCGACCTGGCCGATTACGCCCCGGGCGAGGGCAACTACTGGGACGTGCCCATGCTGGAGCGCCTGGTGCGCGCCATGCTCACGGCCGCCGACGAGGGCACCCAGGCCGACGGCGACGTGAGCCTGGCCGACTTCGACGACGACGACCCGCTGACCTACGTGATCCTGGTCCACGCCGGCGCCGACTGGCAGACCGACATCAACGGCGATTCGCCCAACGACATCCCCACCTTCTTCGTGAGCCTGGGCGAGCCCCAGCTGCTCACGTCGGTGGACTCGCAGACCGGCCAGCTGGGCAGCCTCAGCGAGTGCTCCATCATTCCGGAGACCACCACGCAGGACGGCTACGTGGGCAGCATCGCCGGCGCCCTGTACCACGAGTTCGGCCACGCCCTGGGCCTGCCCGACGTGTACGACACCACCACCGGCCTGCCCGCGGTGGGCCTGTGGGACCTGATGGACTCGGGGCCCAACCTCATCGCCGGGCTGCAGTACTACGCTGCGCACCCCACCATCCCGGACAGCCTGGTGCTGGAGGACGCCTTCGTGGCCGGCATCATGCCCCCCAGCCTGAGCGCCTGGTGCCGCTGGTTCCTGGGCTGGCTGGACGTGGAGGTCCTCAACGGCTCCGAGCACGAGGTCCATCTGCCGGCCGTGCAGGTGCCGCGCAGCGACTACTCGCGCTGGTACGGCGGTTCCAGCTCCGGAGGCGATCCCTACGACTTCGACCTGGACTACCCCCAGGCCGTGGTGGCCGGCGCCTCGCCGCGGGAATTCGTGCTGCTGGAGAACCGCTGGGTGCCGTGGCTGGCCACGGAGCTGCCCGACGATCCAAACGAGTTCTACATGCGGCGCGACGCCGAGACCGGCGTGGTGCTCTACATGGCCGGCGAGACGGATCCGCGCACCGGCCAGCCGCGCAACACCGCCATGTACGACTACTTCATGCCCCCCGGCGGCCTGCTGGCCTGGCACGTGAACCAGGACCGCATCCTGGCGGGCATGGAGGACAACACCATCAACGGCGACGGCGACGGCCTGCGCCTGATCGAGGCCGACGGCATCCAGGACGTGGGCGTGTACGAGGCCTACGTGCTGGGCTTCTACGGCTCGGAGACCGACGCCTTCCACAGCGCCAACAACGACCGCCTGCTGCGCGACGGCCGCCCGTCCACCCGCGCCTACGACAGCTCCTGGACCGGCGTGGAGCTCTGGGACATCTCCGCCAACGCGGCCACCATGACCTTCCGCGCCGCGGTGCGGCCGCTGGCCCCCGGCTCGCCCTGGCGCGTGCCGGCCCCGGACGACGTGCTCGGCCCGCGCCGCCTGGACGCCGCCACCCTCACGCCCTTCACCCTGGACGACAAGGCCGTGCTCGTGGCCGGCTCGCTGCCGGTGGATGGCGGCGCGGGGGAGGACGCCGCGCCCTGCCTCTTCGCCTGGGACGTGGACGGCACCGCCGCCGCGCCCACGCCGGGCGCGGCCCCGCACGGCGCCGCCCTGATCCTATCGGCGCCCCTGGCCGGTCCGCCCCTCTCCGTGCACGACGGGGCCCAGCTCATCCTGGCCACCCGCGACGGCTGGATCCACAGCCTGCCGGCCGGCACCGGCGGCGGCGCCTGGACTCCGGACTGGTCGGTCCAGGTGGGCGACTCGTTGGCTTTCGCGCCCCTGCTGCAGCCCGGCCTCACCGGCGACGTGCTGCGCTGCCCCGTGCACCCCGCCCAGCTCGCCACGGTGAGCCTGACAGGCCAGGTGCAAGGCGTGTTGCAGGACCTGAGCGAGGACCAGACCCTGGCGGCGCCCTTCGTGCCGGCGGGCAACTTCTACGCCGTGCTGCTGGAATCGGCGTGGGGCCTGATGGGCGCGCCGGCCGGCACCGGCGGCGCGATCACCGCGGCCGCCGACGCCCAGGGCGCCTTCGGCGGCGTGAGCCTGCGCGCCGTCGACGGTCTGCGCACCGTGCTGCTGGACCGCAGCGGGCACGGCACCGTGGTGCACCAGGTCGCGGAGGGCCAGATCGACGCCCAGGCCTGGGACGCCGGCACCGACGGCGCCGAGCTGCGCGCCCTGGCCGCCGCGGACCTGGACGCCGACGGCGCCGACGACCTCATCCTGGTCACAGCCACCTCCATCCACGCCTTCAACGCCACCCTGGCGCCCCTGGCCGGTTGGCCCGTGCGCCTGCTGGACCAGTTCCCCCTGGACGCCGACACGGGCTTCAGCGGCGGCGTGGTGGTCTTCGACGGCGACGGCGACGGCATCAACGAGGTGTGGGCCACCACCGACGGCGGCCACCTCATCGCCTTCACGGCCCGCGGCGTGCGCGTGGACCACACGCCCATGCTCTGGGCCGACCGCGGCGCGGCCGCCTGCGCCGTGGGCGACGCCGGCGATCTGGGCCGCGTGCTCTGGCTCGCCGATCCGGGCGGCCGTCCCAACGTGACCCTGGGCGGCGCCGAGGCCACGGGCCTGAGCCGCACCGCCGTGGACGGCGGCGTGGCGGGCTACCTCACGCCGGCCGCCGCGGGCAAGGCCGCGGGCACCAGCGAGTGGCTGGGTCCCCAGGGCGGTCCCGCGCGCCTCGGCCCGGTGGGCGAGGCCCAGGCCGTGGCGGGCGCTCCGGCGGAGGCCGAGCACGAGCGCTTCCTGATCTATCCCAACCCCGCGCGCGAGGAGCAGGCCGCCTTCCGCTTCTGGGCGGAGGCCGCCGGCACCGCGCGGGTGACCGTGTTCAACCTGGAAGGCGAGATCGTCGCCGCGCTGGAGCGCGACGTGCCCGCCGGCCTGGTGTCCGAGATCGTCTGGCCCCTGGGCGACCTGGCCTCGGGCGTGTACCTCTGCCGCCTGGACGCCCCGGCGTCCGACGGCCGGGTGACGCGCCTGGAGCGCCTCGCCGTGGAACGCTGACCCCTGCCCATCGAACGCAAGGAGACATCGACCATGACGCGTCTGCTGATCGCCCTGACCCTGGCCGCCGCCGTGGCGGCCCCTCTGGCCTGCGCCGCGGCCGACGCCGCGCCGGCCCGCTCGGCCTGGCTGGTGGACCGGGCCCTGGACACGGAGCCGGGGCTGGACCGCGCCGCGCTGCCCCAGTCGGACATCGGCGGCTTCGCGGATCTGGGCGGGGGCGGGGGCGTGGACCGCACGTCCGTGGCCAAGCCCATGCTCCTGTCCCTGCTCGTGCCCGGCCTGGGCGAGGCCACCATGGGCTACAGGCGCGGCTACCTGATGATGGCCCTGGACGCCGCCGCCTGGGTGGGCGTGGCCAAGTATCATCAGGACGGCGTGGACAAGCGCGAGCTCTACTACGACTACCTGGACGAGCACTGGAGCCAGGACCGCCTGGCCGCGGCCTTCGGCGGCGACGCCAACGACTACCCGGGCACGTACTACTACGGCGTCAACGACCACGAGGACCTGTCCCTCTGGGTCAGCAAGGAGGACGACGAGCGCGAGTGGTACGAGAACGCGGGCAAGTGGGACCAGTTCGTCTTCGGCTGGGACGACTTCCTGGACCCGCGCATCCTCTACCCGGGCGAGAACATCCAGGCGGGCGACACCTCCTACTTCCGCGACAACACCGACGTGTCCCCGCACCGCATGATCTACCGCGAGATGCGCCAGGACTCCAACGACGCCTTCCACACCCGGGACAACCTGGTGTACTTCAACATGCTCACGCGCGTGTTCAGCGTGCTGCAGGTGGCCTGGCTGGGCGGCGTGTTCTCGGACGACGGCCAGGCCGCGCTGAGCGTGGGCGGCCACGACGTGGCGATCATCGCCGAGCCCCGCGGGTTCACCGCGAGCCGGCTGGGCTTCTCCGTGAGCTACTAGCATGGGAGTGACGACCGTGACCCGACGCATCCCGATCCTCGCCGCCTCGCTCGCCGTGCTGCTGCTGGCCCAGGCCGCCGCGGCCGCCGCGCCCGCCGCCAGCCTCCTGGAGGTGGAGCGCGAGGTGCTGGGGCGCGACGCCTCCAGCCTGTTCCGGGCGCAGGACATCGGCGGCTCGGACATCGGCGGTTTCGAGGCCGGACGCCGCCAGGGCCCGCGCAACCTGGGCACCAAGCTCAAGGCCGGCGCCCTCTCGCTGCTGCTGCCCGGCCTGGGGCAGCTCTACAACGGCGACAAGGGCAAGGCTCTGGCCTTCGGCGGCGCCGAGCTGGCCGTGTGGACCACCTACGGCGTGCTGCACACCATCGCCAACGGCGCCGAGGAGGACTACCAGGACTACGCGCTGATCTACGCCGGCGTGGACGGCGACCACAGCGAGCGCTACTGGCGCGCCGTGGGCCGCTACATGACCAGCGACGAGTACAACGAGGGCCTGGAGATGGAGGCCCGCGCCGAGGGCGTGGAGGCCACCAACCTGATCCCGGCCGAGGACGCCTGGTTCTGGCGCAGCGCCGAGCGTCAGAACGACTTCCAGCTCCTGCGCGCCGACGCCGCCCGCGCCTACGACCGCCGCGACTTCACGGTGCTCTTCGCCATCGTGAACCGGGCCGTGGCCGCCTACGACGCGGTGCGCTCCGCCGGCGACGACGGCCACATGATGCGCGTGGGCCGCGTGGGCGTGGACCTGGAGTCGCGCAACGTCGGCGGAAAGGCGGGCACCGCATGCGTCGCCTCGCTGCGCTTCTGATCCTGGGGGCGGCGCTGCTGCTGGCCGCCTGCGCCGCCAAGGCCCCCGCGCCCGAGCGCGCCTACGCCGACCTGCCCCGAGCCGCCTACGACGAGAGCGGCGGCGGCGAGCGCCGTCCGGACCCGGACCGCCGCCGGCCCGCGGAGCTGCAGTTCCTCACCGCGTACGAGAACGAGACCTCGGCTCCCTACTACCCGCTGGAGGGCCTGGCCGGCGTGGCCTACGCCCGCGACGGCAGCCTCTACGTGTGCGACGAGCTGGGCGGCCGCGTGCACGTGTGGTCCCCGGCCGAGGGCGCGTGGTTCCAGCTCGACTCGCCGGGCAGCCGCTTCTACCGCCCCGTGGACGTGCACCTGGACGGCTTCCAGGCCTGGGTGCTGGACATGGACGGCCGCGAGCTGCTGCGCTTCGGCCCCGGCGGCTCCTTCCTGGACCGACTGGTGGACTTCCGCTACCTCAACCCCGGCTACGACCACGTGCCGGTGGCCTTCGACGTGGACGTGGACGGGTCCGTGGTGGTGGTGGATCCCAGCGAGAGCATGGCCCTCCTGCTGGACTCCTTCCTGGGCCTGCGCTTCACGGTGGGCCGCCCCGGTCCGCACCGCGAGCAGTTCGACGCGCCCAGCGGCGTGGCCTTCCTGAGCGACGGCGGCTTCGTGGTCAGCGACCGCGGCAACCGCCGCCTGCAGCGCTTCAACCGCCTGGGCACCTACGACGGCGAGGCCGGCGGCGCGGACGCGGTGGGCAACCCCCTGCTCACGCCCCAGGGCGTGGAGCGCGACGTCTGGGACAACCTCTTCGTGGCCGATCCCGCCGCCGCCGCCGTGCACGTGTACGACGCGGACCTGCGCCACCTCTTCTCCCTGGGCGCCGACGCCGGCCTGCGCGAGGGTCCCGAGACCCCCATCGACGTGGCCGTGGGCCCCGACGACCTCCTCGCGGTGAGCGACCGCGGCCGCGGCGCCGTCCTGATCTACCGCATCCTCTACCAGTAGGGGGGCCATGGCGCGGGGCCTGCCCATCCTGCTGCTCACGGCGCTCGCGTGCAGCGCGGCCGCGGCCGCGCCGGAGGCGGTCGCGCCCGCCGACACCACCGGCACGCCCGCCGTGGAGGCCCACCTGGCCGCGCCGGACCTCCATCGCCTGGACCTGCGCTTCGGCCTGCTGGTGCCCGGCTCCTTCCAGGCCGAGGTGGACGGCCGTCCCTGGACCGCGGACACGGACTTCCGTCTGGACGAGCGCGAGGGCGTGTGGCTGCCCCTGCGGCCCCTGGGCCCGGCTGACGGCGGACCGGTGACCGTGGTGCTGAGCTACCGCCACGCCGGCGTGCCGGCGCCCCTGCGCGCCGAGCTGCATCCCCTGCGCACCGCCCCGCCGCCCCGCGCCGCCGCGGCCGACACCGCCGCCGACCGCGCCGCCGCCGACGCCCCCGCCCTGCCCGGCGACCTGGACGTGCGCGGCTCCAAGACCGTGCGCATGGCCTCGGGCAACCGCCGCGAGCTGGTGGTGGACCAGAACCTGCGCCTGAACATCAGCGGCCACCTCACCGAGGACATCGCCGTGGAGGCCACCCTCAGCGACGACAACCTGCCGGTGGTGCCCGAGGGCAACACGGAGGAGCTGCGCGACATCGACCGCGTGCGCGTGGACGTGACCGCTCCCACGTGGAACGCGGTGCTGGGCGATTTCGTGGCCGTGCAGGGGGGCAGCGAGTTCGGCCGCTACCGGCGCAAGCTGCAGGGCGTGCAGGTGGACGCGGGCCGCGGCCGGCCCGTGGGCATGGAGGTGCTGGCCGGCGCGCCGCGCGGGCGCTTCCGCACCGTGACCGTGCGCGGCCAGGAGGCCAACCAGGGTCCGTACGATCTGGGGGCCGGCGCCGGCGCGCGCCTCTTCGTGGTGGCGGGCAGCGAGCGCGTGTTCCTGGACGGCGAGGCCATGACCCGTGGCGACGATCGCGACTACGTGATCGACTACGTGCGCGGCACCGTGACCTTCACCTTCCGCCGTCTGATCACGGCCGACTCGGAGATCGTGGTGGAGTACGAGGAGGGGGAGGGCCCGTACGCGCGCTCGGTGGCCGGCGCCGCCGCCGACGTGTCCGGCCGCCTGCCCGGCCTGGGCGCCGCGGCCCGCGCCCGCGTGGGTCTGATCCGCGAGCGCGACGACGCCACCCGCCCTCGCAGCGGCGAGCTCACCGACGCCGACCGCACCGTGCTCGAGGCCGCCGGCGACGACCCGGCCCTGGCCGTGGCCGACGGCCTCACGCCCACGGCCGTGGGCGAGGGCGCCTACCGTCTGGACGAGATCGGCGGCGTGTCGGTGGCCGTGTGGGACAGCCTGCAGGGCGACCACCAGGTGCAGTTCTACCAGGCCGGCGCCGGCCTGGGCGACTACGCCGTGCAGCGCCTCACCGAGACCGGCGCCACGGTCTACGTCTACAGGGGGCCGGGCGGCGGCTCCTGGCGCATCGGCCGCCCCCTGGAGCTGCCCGAGAGCCGCAGCCTGATGACCGCGGCCGTGGCCCTGGGAGACACCATGCGCCCCTGGCTCAGCGCCGAGTGGCACGCCGGCGCCGTGGACGCCAACACCCTCTCGGCCCGCGACGATGGCGACGACGGGGCGGTGGCCTGGCGGGCCGCGGCCGCGTCGGGACCGCGGGACGTGCGCTGGGGCGGGCGCGGGCTGGGACGCGTGCGCGGCGCCGTGGTGCACGAGGACCTGGCCGCCGGCTTCGAGCCCTTCACCCGCGTGCGCGACGCCTTCCGCTACGAACGCTGGGGCCTGGCCGACCGCGCCGCCCGCGAGGGCTTCCTGCTGGAGTCGGACCGCGAGACCCGCGGCGAACTGGCCTGGGAGGCCGGCGGCGAGCGCCGCCGCGCCGGCGTGGCGGTGGGCTGGAACCGGCTGCGCCACGGCGGATCGCTGGAGGCGTCGGAGCGCAGCCTGGAGGGCACGTGGGCCGCCGCGGGCCTGGCTGGCCGCCACCAGGCGCGCCGCGCCGACGCCCGGGACACCGCCGACCCCCTGGACGTGGACCGCCGCGAGGACCGCCACGAGCTGGCCGTGACCGCGGGCCCCCTGCGCCCGTCGGCCGCCTGGGACGCCGAGGAGTACGCCGACGCGGCCCATGCCGCGCCCAGCGCCGCCGGAGCCCGCCTGGAACGCCTGCGCCTGGACCTGGCGGGCCGCCCCAACGCCGCCTGGGCCTGGCGCCTGGGCTGGACCCGCGACCAGGCCGACTCCCTGCGCACCGACGGCTGGGCCCGCGAGCGCGACGGCCGCACCTGGACCTGGCGCCTGGGCTCGCCGGCCGTGGGCGGCGTGCGCCTGACCGCCGACGGCTCCTGGCGCCGCGTGGCCGTGCCCGACGGCGCCGACCGCACCACCCGCCTGGCCAAGCTGCGCCTGACCGGCCGCTGGGACGATCTGGGCAGCGACTGGGGCCTGAGCTACGGCGTGGACAACAGCCGCACCGAGGTCCTGGACCGCCAGGTGGTGTACGTGGGCCTGCAGCAGGGCGACTACAACCAGGCCGGAGATTTCGTGGGCACCAACCTGGGCGAGTTCAACGTGGTCACCGTGGGCACCGATTCGCTGGTGGCCACCACGGAGGTGGCGGCGGACCTGACCTGGCGCCAGGACTTCGGCTTCCTGGGACGCGACCGCCTCTGGGGCGCCTGGAACACCTTCACCCGCGTGGGCGCCCGCGGCCGCTCCCGCACCGACGACACCGGCGGTCTGCTGCGCCTGGAGCGCGACCGCCTGCTGGACCCGGACGACGGCGTGCTGGGCGAGCTCTCCCTGCGCCAGGAGGCCGTGCTGCTGCGGAACCTGCGCACCTGGGACCTGCGCCTGACCCTGGACTTCAGCGAGGTGCTGGACCGGCAGTACGCCGCCCATCCCGAGCATCGGCTGCGCCGCATGCACGAGGCGCAGCTCACCCACAACCCCACGCCGCTGCTCTCGCTGCGCTGGCGGGGCCGGCGCGAGACCGACGCGCGCCGCACCGAGGAATCGTCGTACAGCAGCAACCGCTCCTACGACACGGTGGTGCGGCGCCACGAGCTGGAGGCGGTGGTGCGCCCCTCGGCGGGCAACCAGTACGGGCTGACCCTGGACCGCCTCACCCGCGACGACGCCGTGACCACCGTGCGCCAGACCGAGTGGGGCCTCAAGCCCGGCGCGCGCTGGCAGCTGGCCCGCCGCTGGAGCGGGCAGGCGGAGGTGCGCTGGTCCCGCGTGGACAGCGAGGAGCCGGCCGGAGCGCTGCGGCCGTTCTTCTTCCCCGACGCGGGCGTGAACGTGGACATGACCACGCGCGTGAGCTGGGACCCCTCGTCCAGCATGACCGTGACCCTGAGCCACGCCAGCCGCCGGCTGGGCGACGCGAGGGGGTGGCGGCATGACGTGCGGTTGGAATCGACGGCGCGCTTCTGAGCTCGTGGCGTGGGTGCTGCTGATGCTGGCCTGCACGAGGGCCGGCGCCGCCGAGCGCCTGGAGCCCGCCCCCGGAGCCGACGCCGCCTGGGCCCGCCACGCCGCCGCGGACCGCGCCTGGGCCGCCGCCTGGCCCGCCGACTGGGCCCGCTGGGAGGATCCCGCCGCCGCCGCGCCCGACAGCCTGGCCGCCCTGCTGCGCGGCGTGGGCGCCGTGGTGGCCGACGACCGCACGCCGGCCGCCGCCGCCGCGCCCTACTCCGAGCGCCTGCGCGACCGCTGGCGCGACCGCGGCCACCTGGCCTGCCGCACCACGCTGATCCGCTACGGCGACGGCCCGCGCCTGCGCGTGGATCCGGGGCCGCTCTACCGCGTGGGGCGCGTGACGCTGACGCCCGGCCCCGACCCCGAGCTGGACCGCCGCCTGACCGCGCTGCTGCCCGCCGCCGGCGATCCCTGCACCGCCGCGCGCTGGCGCGAGGCCGCCGCGGCGGCGCTGCGGGCCGCCGCGGACGGCGGCCGCCCCTTCGTGCGCTGGCGGCTGCAGCGCGCCACCCCGGATCCGATCGCCGCCACCGTGGACGTGGAGATCGCCCTGCCCGCCGGCGGCGCCGCGGTGCTGGGGCGCGTGGACTCCTCGCTGCCCACGGCGCGCGCCCGCCGCTTCCTGGCCCGCGCCAGCGGTCTGCACCCCGGCCACCTGTTCCGCCAGCGGGACCTGGACGCCGCCCGCGACCGCCTGCGCGCCCGCGGCCTCTGGACCGAGGTGGGGGAGCCCGTGGTCTGGATCCAGCAGGCCGACACCGTGGGCGTGCACTGGCCCGTGGCGCCGCGTCCGCGCCCCAACCGCTTCGCCGCCATCCTGGGGCTGAGCCGCGATGACCGGCAGGACACGCGCCTGAGCGGGCAGGTGGAGCTGGAGCTGGGCAACATCGCCGGCACGGGCCGCCGCCTGGGAGTGGACTGGAGCGACGACGGCGCCGACCGCGCCCACCTGGGCCTGGCCTGGCTCGAGCCCCTGGCCCTGGGCACGCCCCTGGATCTGGAGGGGCTGCTGGACCAGGAGGTGCTCACGGATGTCCACACCCGTTTCCAGGCCGACCTGCGGGTGCGTCTGCCCGTGGCCGGGGCCTGGGGCGTGGAGCTGGGCGTGGGGCGCGACCGCGGGACCTATCCCACGGGCGTCTGGGTGCGGTCGTCGCGCTGGCGCACGCGGGCGGCCCTGGATCATCGGCGCCTGGAGCCGTTGCGTTCGGGTTGGGCGGGGAGCTTCGCCGTGGAGTCGGCGCGCCGCACGGCCGAAACGCGGCCCGACACCGTGGGCGGGGCCTCCGGCTTGCTGGAGGAGCGCCAGACCCTGGTGCGCCTGGGCCTGGACGCGGAGCTGATGCTGGGCGGCGTCACGGCGCTGGGCGTGCGCGGCGGCTACGCCGGCGTGCAGCCCGACGCCCGCGACCTGCCCCTGGCCGAGCAGGAGCGTCTGGGCGGCGCGCGCAGCCTGCGCGGCTACCGCGAGGACCAGTTCCCCGGCGACCAGGTGGCTTCGGCCCAGCTCGAGCTGCGGCTCGGAAATCCCGGCCGCTCACGGCTTTACACGTTCCTGGACCTGGGGTACGTTCGCCGCGCCACCACGGCCGCCGGCGTGATCGTCACCAAGCCGGTGGGCTACGGCGTGGGCCTGGAGACCGCGGGCGCCGGGGGCGACGTGTCCCTGGCCATCGGCTTCCCCAACAGCTTCGGCCTGGACCAGGCCAAGCTCCACGTCTCCCTGCTGCGGGCCTTCTGACGGAGATCGGCATGGATCTGGAACGCGCGAGGACCGAGGCGGCGCGCCTGCGGGCGACCATCGCCCGCCACGACGGCCTCTACTACAACGACGCCGCGCCGGAGATCTCGGACCAGGAGTACGACGCCCTGGTGCGCGAGCTCGCCGCCCTGGAGGCCGCCCACCCGGAGCTGGCCGACGCCGCCAGCCCCACCGCGCGCCCCGGCGCCGATCGCGACGAGCGCTTCCCGTCCGCGCCCCACTCGCGCCCCATGATCAGCCTGGCCAACAGCTACGATCTGGCCGAGGTGGGGGCCTTCGTCGAGCGCGTGCGCGCCGAGCTGCCGGGCAAAGAGGTGACGTTCACCGTGGAGCCCAAGATCGACGGCGTGGCCCTGGCCGTGCGCTACCGTGACGGCCGCCTGGACCTGGCCCTGACCCGCGGCGACGGCGCCCAGGGCGACGTGATCACCGCCAACGTCCTGACCTTTCCGGAGATCCCCGCCGAGCTGCCCGACGGCTGGCGCGAGGCCCTGGGCGGCGCGGAGTCCTGCGAGGTGCGCGGCGAGGCCTACCTGTCGCTCAGCCGCTTCCAGGAACTGAACGCCGAACGCGAGGAGGCGGGCCTGGAGCCCCTGGCCAACCCGCGCAACGCCACCGCCGGCACGCTCAAGACCCTGGACGCGGCCGAGGTGGGGCGCCGTCGCCTGTCGGCCTTCTTCTACCAGCTCCTGCTGCCGGAGGACGCGGCGGGGCCGTCCACCCACCGCGAGGAGCTGGCTTGCCTCGAGGCCCTGGGCCTGCCCGTCAACCCCTTCCTGCGCACCGGCGCCGACGTGCCGGAGCTGGAGCGGGCCCTGTCCGAGCTGGAATCCCTGCGTTCCACGTTGGACTACCAGATCGACGGCGCCGTGCTCAAGGTGGACCGCCTGGGCTGGCACGACCGCCTGGGCGCCACGGCCAAGGCGCCGCGCTGGGGGCTGGCCTTCAAGTTCGCCGCCGAGGAGGCCGTCACCACCCTGCGCGACGTCACCCTGCAGGTGGGGCGCACGGGCGTCATCACGCCGGTGGCCGAGCTGGAGCCGGTCCTGCTGGCGGGCACCACCGTGAGCCGCGCCACCCTGCACAATTGGGACGAGATGGAGCGCAAGGACATCCGCGTGGGCGATACGGTGGTGGTGGCCAAGGGCGGCGACATCATCCCCAAGGTGCTGCGCGTGGAGACGGAGGCGCGCATCGGCCGGGAACGCGCGGTGCCCATGCCGTCGGCGTGCCCCGTGTGCGGCGGCGCCACGGCGCGCCTGGAGGGCGAGGTGGCCCTGCGCTGCGGGAACCTGCAGTGCCCCGCCCAGGTGGCCGGCCGGCTCAGGCATTTCGTGGGGCGAGAGGCGGCGGACATCGAGGGGCTGGGAGCGCGCGGCATCGCCCAGCTGCTGGAGGCCGGCCTGCTGCGCGGCATCCCGGACCTCTTCCGCCTGGACCCGGAGGCCCTGGCCGCGCTGCCGGGCTGGGGGGAGACGTCGGCCGCCAAGCTCGTGGCCTCGGCCGCGGCGGCGGGCGAGCGGCCGTGGGCGGCCAAGATCTTCTCCCTGGGCATTCCGGGCGTGGGCGTGACCACCGCCGCCGCCCTGGCCGGGCGCTTCGCCGGCAGCGCCGAGCTGGCGCAGGCGGGGGAGGACGACCTGGCCGCGATCTACGGCGTGGGCGCGGAGATGGCCCGGGAGATCCTGGCGTTCCTGGGTTCGGCGGCCGGCGCGGCGCTGCTGTCGGAGCTGCAGTCCGTGGGCTACCTGAAGGAGGTCGAGGCGGCGCCGCAGGCCGCGGCCGTCGACACGGAGTCCTGGTTCCACGGCCGCACCGTGGTGCTCACCGGCACCCTGGAGGGCTGGTCGCGCCGCGACGCCAAGCAGCTCATCGAGCAGCGTGGCGGCAAGGTGACCGGCAGCGTGAGCCGCAAGACCGACGCCGTGGTGGCGGGCGCGGAGGCCGGCTCCAAGCTGGAGCGCGCCCGGGAGCTGGGCGTGCGCGTGCTGGACGAGGCCCTCTTCGCCCGCGTCCTGGCCGGGGAGACGCCGCCCGATGCCCACTGAGCACGACCGCGCCCTGCTGCTCTCGGTGGGCCTCTCCTCGCGGGGCGGCCCGCTGCTGCTCATCGACGCGCGCGATCCCTCGCGGCTCTTCGAGATCCCCGACGCCGACCACCTGGACGACCTGCCCGCCGGCGCCCTGGTGGTCACCGACGGCGCCACCGCCCACCTGGAGCCCCGCGACGACGGCCGCCTGCTGGTGCCCCGCGCCCTGCTGAACTCCCTGCTGGACCCGTCGCGCGCCGGGCGCACGCGGCTGGTGGTGAGCGACCGCCTGGCCGCCGAGCAGCAGCTCCGCCGCGAAGGCCGCCGTTTCTGGGCCGGCCTGCAGGCCTGGGCCGCCCTGGATCCCGCCCTGCGCGACGACGTGCGTCGCCTGCTCACGCCCTTCGCCGCCGCCCAGACCACCTTGCTGGATCTGGTGGATCGCCTGGCCGCGCGCCCCAAGGCCGACCCCTTCGCCGCCTGGGGTCCGGACGACGACCCGCCCGCGCCGCCGGGCCCGCCGCCCGCGCCCGTCCCGGACGATCCGCGCGAGCTGGAGGAATGGATGACCGGCCTCGACGGCCTGGGCCGCCTCTACGGCCCCGGCTTCCGCGGCCGCCTGGGCCAGGGCCTCATGGCCGGCGAGGTGCTCACAGCCCTGCAGCAGGGACGCAGCGCCCTGATCGAGGCGGGCACGGGCGTGGGCAAGACCCTGGCCTACCTGGTGCCGCTGCTGCGCGCCGTCACCGCCGGCGAGCGCCGCGGCGTGGTGTCCACCCACACCCGCGCCCTGCAGGCCCAGATCCTGGAGCAGGATCTGCCGCGCCTCGCCCCGCTCTTCCCGGGGCTGGTGGCGCGCCGTCTCATGGGCCGCGCCAACTACCTCTGCCGCACGCGCCTGGTGCGCTTCCAGCAGCGCGCCGCGGACACCCTGGACGATGCCTGGGCCCAGGCCTCGTTCCGGCTCTGGCTGGCGTCCACCGTGGACGGCCTGCGCGACGAGGTGGAGGAGCATCCGGCCCTGCGCCCGCTGCTGGGCGAGCTCTTCGACTCGCCGGAGCCCTGCAGCCCCGCCGTGTGCTACGGCCGCAACGAGTGCCACGTGCAGCGCGCCCGCCGCCTGGCCCGCGAGGCCCAGCTGGTGGTGGTCAACCACGCCCTGCTCATGCACGACTGCGCCGCCCGCCACACCCTGGTGGGGGAGTACGGCCACCTGGTGGTGGACGAGGCCCACCGCCTGCCCCAGACCGCCCTGGAGACCTTCTCCCTACGCTGCGACGGCGCCCGCGCCGCGGTGCTGGAGGAGCTGGTCCAGCACGACCCGCGCCGCCGACGCTCGGATCTGGCCCAGCGGGCCGCCGGCGCCCTGGACCGGCTGGGCGAAGGCGCCGCTCCGGCCGCCGCCGCCGCCCTGGACCTGGGCCGCGCCGTGCTCGCGGCCGCCGCCGCCCTGCGCCGCTGGCTCGACGCCGTGGACGCCGCCCACGGCGCCGCCGCCGGCGGGCGTGACGCCGCCTACCAGGGCCGCATCCGCGTCTACGACCGCCGCGAGACCTTCGCCCCGGTGGACGGCGAGACCCGCCACCTGCTGGACGCCTGCGCCGCCAGCGGCGCCGCCGCCGCGACCCTGGCCCATGCCCTGGACACCGTGGACGGCGTGGGCGCCGGCCTGGAGGAGGACCTCGCCACCCTGACGCGCGCCGCGGAGATGGTGCGCGCCCTGGAGGACGACGCCCAGTTCCTCACCGGCATCGACGACGAGGACTGGGTGGTCTGGCTGGAGCCCGACGCCGCCGGACGCGTGCGCGCCGTGGGCGCCACCCGCCTGGACGCCGGCGACCTGCTGCGCGAGCAGTGGACCCGCTCGCGCCTGGAGCCGGTGGCCACCAGCGCCACGCTGGGCATCGGGGAGGACTTCACCCACATGAACGCCGAGCTGGGCCTGAGCCGACCCGGCCGGCCGGCGCGCACGGCGCTGGTGCCGTCGCCCTTCGACTACGAGACGCAGAGCCTCTTCCTCTGCCCGGCCGAGTTCCCCGGCCCCGATACCCGCGAGCACGTGCCCACCCTGGCCGGGGTGCTGCAGGCCCTGCTGTCCCAGGGCACGCGCAAGGGGATGGTGCTCTTCACGTCCTACCGCGCCCTGCAGCAGCTCCGCGCCGAGCTGCAGGCCCGCGACCAGGCCCACGAGTTCCGCACCGACGTGGAGCGCGCCTGGGCGGCCGAGCGGCCCGTGGTGCTGGCCCAGGGCGAGGGCACGTCGGCGGCGGAGATGCTGGCCCGCTTCCGCCGCGAGCGCCGCGCCCTGCTGCTGGGCACCAGCACGTTCTGGGAGGGCGTGGATCTGCCCGGCGACGAGCTGGAGCTCCTGGTGGTGCCGCGCCTGCCGTTCCTGGTGCCCACGGACCCCTGGGTGGAGGCCCGCAGCGAACGCATGAAGGCCCGCGGCGAGAACCCCTTCACCGAGTTCATGGTGCGCGACGCCGTGCTGCGCCTGCGCCAGGGCGTGGGCCGCCTGCTGCGCACGGAGAACGACCGCGGCGTGGTGCTGCTGCTGGATCCCCGGTTGCACGGCAAGCCGTACGGTATGACCTTCCTGAAGGCCCTGCCCGTGCCCGTGCGCTACTGCGCCGGGCCCGCCGAAGCGGTGGCCGCCGCCGAGGAATTCTTTCGCCGCACCCGTTGACCCCCCGGAGGATCCCGTGACCCCGTTCGCCATCGGAGCCGACCGCCTGGACCTGCCCGCCTTCCTCTCCGTGTGCCGCGGGGAGCGCGGCGCCCTGCTCGCGCCCGCCGCCCGCGAGGCCGTGGTGCGCGGCCTGGAGTTCCGCCGGGCCCTGGCCGACGGGGCCGAGGCCGTCTACGGCGTGAACACGGGGTTCGGCAAGCTGGCCGACACGCGCATCGACAGCCACCGTCTGGGCGAACTGCAGGTGAACCTGGTGCGCAGCCACGCCGTGGGCTGGGGCCGGCCCCTGACCCGCGAGGAGGCCCGCGGCATGGTCCTGCTGCGCGCGGCGAGCCTGGCCCAGGGTCATTCCGGCGTGCGGCCGGAGGTGGTGGAGCAGCTGCTGTGGCTGCTGGACGCCGACGTGCATCCTTTCCTGCCCTCGCGCGGCTCGGTGGGCGCGAGCGGCGACCTGGCGCCCCTGGCCCACCTGGCGCTGGTGCTCATGGGGGAGGGCCACGTGCTGCAGGCCGACGGCGCCCGCGTCCCGGCGGGGCCGGTGCTGGCCGCGGCGGGCCGCGCGCCCCTGGTGCTGGAGGCCAAGGAAGGCCTGGCGCTCATCAACGGCACCCAGATGATGAACAGCCTGGGCCTGCTGGGACTGCACCGCGCCGATCGTCTGGTGCGCTGGGCCGTGCTCGCCCTTGGCCTGACGCTGGAGGCCCTGGAGGCCAGCCGCCGTCCCTTCGGCGAGGCCTTCCACGCCCTGCGGCCCCATCCCGGCCCGGTGGCCGTGGCCGCCTGCGTGCGCCGCGCCCTGGACGGCAGCGACATCATGGAGGCCCACCAGGGGTGCGGCCGCATCCAGGATCCGTACTCCGTGCGCTGCGCCGCCCAGGTGCTGGGCGCGAGCCTGGAGGAGCTGGACGCCTGCGCGGCCACCTTCCTGCGCGAGGCGGCGTCGGTCACGGACAACCCCATCCTCTTCCCCGAGACGGGCGAGGCCATCTCCGGCGGCCATTTCCACGGCCAGCCCCTGGCCCTGCGCCTGGACGCCCTGCGCCTGGCGGCGGCGGAGGCGGCCAGCGTGGCGGAGCGACGCATCGACCAGCTCATGAACGGCAACGGCGGCCGCCTGCCGCGCTTCCTGGCCGCGGTGCCGGGCCTGGAGTCGGGCCTGATGATCGCCCAGTACCTGGCGGCGGCGCTGGTCAGCGAATCCAAGCAGGCCGCGTTCCCGGCCAGCGCGGACTCCATTCCCACCTCCCTGGGGCAGGAGGACCACGTGAGCATGGGCAGCGTGGCCGCGCTGGCGCTGGAGCCCACGCTGGCGCGCAGCGAGGCCGTGATCGCCTTGGAGATGCTCACGGCCGCGCGCGCCCTGCAGTTCGTGACGCGCCCGGAGCTCGCCGCGTCCCAGGGCCGCGACGCCCACGCCCCGTCGCGCCACACGGCGCGGCTGCTGGAAGCGCTGGCCGACCGGGTGGAACTGGAGCCCGGCGACCGGCCTTTGACCCTGGATCTGGAGGCGCTGCTGGCCTGGATGGCGGACGCCGATCTGACGGCCTGGGACGACGTGCTCGCCCCGCTGGCCGCGACCCGCGAAGGAGGCTCCCGATGAGCGAGCGCACGCGCCCCGCGGCCGACCTGATCATCGACCGCATCGGCCAGCTCTGCACCGTGCATGCGCCGGACCTGGACACGGCCGGACCGCGCCGCGGCGCCGGCCTGGAGCGGGTGGAGGCCGTGACGGACGGCGCCGTGGCCGTGGGCGGCGGCCGCATCCTCGCCGCCGGTCCGCGCGACGAGGTGCTCGCCCATGTGACCACGGGGGCCGACACGCTCGAGATCGACGCCGCCGGCGCCTGCGTGACGCCCGCGTGGGTGGACCCGCACACCCACGCCGTGTACGGCCGCACGCGCCAGGACGAGTACGAGCGCCGCAACCGCGGCGAGACCTACCTGGAGATCGCCGCCGCCGGCGGCGGCATCCACAGCTCCGTGCGCGACCTGCGCGGGCGCTCGGAGGACGAGCTGGTGGAGCTGACGGTGAAGCGCCTGGGCGAGCTGGCGGCCCTGGGCACAGGCACGGTGGAGATCAAGAGCGGCTACGGCCTGAGCTTCGCCGACGAGCTGAAGATGCTGCGCGTCGCGCGCGCCGCCGCGGACCGCGTGGGCCTGAACGCGGTGCTCACCTGCCTGGCCGCCCACGAGGTGCCGCGCGAGTACAAGGAGGACCGCGGCGAGTACGTGCGTCAGATCCTCGAGGAGATCCTGCCCGCCGTGGCGGCCGAGGGCCTGGCCCAGCGCCTGGACGTGTTCTGCGAGCCCACCGTGTTCGACCTGGCGGAGACCGAGGCCATCCTGCGCCGCGGCCAGGAGCTGGGCCTGCGCGCCTGCGTGCACGCCGACGAGCTGGAGCCCTTCGGCGGCGCGGCCCTGGCGGCGCGGCTGGGGGCGGACTCGGCGGACCACCTCATCGAGATCGACGCCGCGGGCATCGCGGCCCTGGCCGGGTCGAACACCGTGGCGGTGCTGCTGCCGGCCACCGTGTTCACGCTGGGGCTGAAGCACTACGCGCCCGCACGGGCCATGATCGAGGCCGGCTGCGCCGTGGCCCTGGCCACGGACTACAACCCGGGCAGCAGCCCGGTGCCGTCCATGCCGCTGGTGCAGTCCATCGCCTGCAGCCAGATGAAGCTCTCGCCTGCGGAGGCCCTGGTGGGCTCCACCCTGAACAGCGCCTGGGCCCTGGGCCTGGCCGCGGAGACCGGATCCCTGGCGCCCGGCAAGCGCGCCGACCTGCTCGTCCTGGACGCCGACGACTATCGCTTGGTGCCCTACCACGCCGGCCGCAACCCCGTGGCCACGGCCGTGCGCGCGGGGGTGGTGGCGGGGTGAGCACGCGCTGGTGGACGCTGCTCTGCCTGCTCTGCGCGGGCGCGGCCCTCGCCGACGAGGGCTGGTGGACGCCGTTCGCCAACGACCTTCCCGAGGCCGTGCGCACCCTGGGCCCCTGGGCCGAGGTCCGCGACGGCGAGTTCGGCGCCGACCTGCTCTGGCTCCACGAGCCCGGCGCGTCGGCTCCGCGCCTGCTGCACGACGGCCTGCCCCTGGGCACGGGCCACCGCTGGGCCGACGACCCCTGGGCCGTCGCCTTCGCCGGCGTGGAGCTGGCCGGCACGCGCACCGGCGGCGCCGGCGCCTTCGACGCCGGCGGCGTCCTGGACCTGCGCAGCGCCCCGGCCGACACGTCCGGCGCGGTGGTCGACGCCCGCTTCTTCAAGGGCGACGACCAGTCCTACCTGCGCCGCGTGGCCTTCCGCACCCAGGACGCGCCCTGGGTCCTGCGCTTCGACTTCGACGAGCAGATCCTCTACGACGACACCCTGATCACCGGCGCCGATCCCGGCCCCATGCCGAAGTTCCCCAACGCGCCCGGCGACGCGCGTGACTGGCCCGGCACCCCCGCGGGCGAGGCCAAGAACCGCATCGTCCACATGGCCTTCGACCGCACCTTGGACGACGGCACCAGCTTGGGCCTGGACTACACCCGCTTCCGCAAGCACAAGACCACCGTGCCCGTGCAGGACCTGGAGCGCAACGACGTGCGCGGCGAGCGGCTGCACCTGAACCTGCAGACCCCGGTGGGCGAGGGCGCCGTGCGCGTGGCGGTGCTGAACGACGGCTCCGATCTGGTGGTCGACGCCTACGACGCGGATCTCCAGCGCACCCTCGAGGCCGTCCGCGAGGCGGTCGTGGTGCAGGCCTACGACGTGATCCCCGGCTGGTCCCTCCGCGGCGAGGCCGCCGCCTGGCGTCTGGACGATTCCGGCGCGGGCCAGGCCTGGGCCGGCGATCGGGCCGCGGCCTCCAGCGCCCTCGGCACCGAGGGCGAGGGCTCCCTGACCCGCCGCCTGGACGCCGGCGGTTGGACCGTCGCGCCCCGCGCCGCTCTGGGCTGGACCGACGCCGCCGGCGCCCGCCCCGCCGCGGGCGTGGACCTCAGCCGCGGCCCCTGGACCCTGAGCGTGGAGCGCGGCGGCCGCGCCCCCCGCAGCGACGAGCGCGCCACCGCCTGGACCGTGGCCGGCCCCACGGACCTCTACCGCCTCCTGCCCGACGACGCCCTGGACTGGGAACGCACCGACCGCGCCGCGGTGGCCTGGACCGGGCGACCCCGCGGGTGGACGCTGCGCGCCGACGCCGTCTACCGCCGGACCCGCGACGGCATCGGCTGGCTGCCCCTTGCGACCACCACCGGAGACCGCACCGAACACGTGGGCCGCTGGACCAACGGCCTGGAGATCGACGGCTGGGCCGCCTCGCTGCGCGCCGACCGCCGCGGCCGCTTCCACGGCCTCTGGCAGCTCGAGGCCGTGGCCGCCCTGCGCGGCTACGACGTGAGCGCGTCGGTGCCGGATCTGCGCGCGGTGGGTCTGCCGCCCGAGAGCTCCGCCGCGCTGACCGGCCGCTGGCAGCACGCCTACTTCCAGGGCGACGGCATCCTGGAGCTGGCCTGGACCGTGGAGCACCGCGGCGCCATGGCCGACCCCTGGCTGCCCGGCGCCGGCCACGACCTGCCGCGCACCCTCCTGCATCACGCCAAGCTCATGTTCCGGCTGACCGGCGCGGATCTGGGCCTGGACATCCGCAACGTGCTGGACCAGGACGTGCAGGTGTCCGCGGGCACCCTGAGCCGCGGGCGCGAGCTGCGCTGGCGGCTGGAGTGGGTGCTGCGCCGCTGACCTCCCCGGATCCCTCCCGGATCGGAGCCCGCCGTGGCCGCGCGCCGCTGGCTGGGATACGCCCTGCTCGCCTGCCTCCTGCTGGGAGGCCGCGCCCTCCGCCGCGCCGTGCTGCTCGGTCCCGCCGAGGAGTGGCGCGATCCCCTCTGGCTGGAATCCGTGCTGCCGACGCCGGTGCCGGCCGCCGCGGACACGGCGCCGCCGCCGCCCATGGGGCCGTTCGACGTCAACACCGTCTCGGCGGACACGCTGGTCCACCTGCCCGGGATCGGCCCCGCCCTGGCCGGACGCATCGTGGCGGAGCGCGTCGCCGGCGGGCCGTTCCGCGATCTGGAGGACCTGCAGAGGGTGCGTGGGATCGGGCCCAAGCTCGCGGCCAAGCTCAAGGGGGAGGTGATCTTCGGGCCATTGGGGACTCAACCCGCGGCCGCGGCGGCCGATACCTGCGCTGAAGGCACGGTCCCCACGGGGACCCCATCGGCGTCGTCCCGGGAGGACCCTCCTTGACCGTACTGCTCTCCATCCTGCTGGGTCTGGCCGGCATCGCCGCGGCGGCGGCCGTGCGCGCCTGGCGCCGCAGCGCCGCCAGTGCCGCCGCGAACGAGCGCCTCGCGCGGCAGCGCGGCAGCGACCTGCAGACCATCCTGACCAACCTCAGCAGCGGCCTGCTGCTGGTGGACCACACCGGCCGCGTGCGCACCGTCAGCCAGGCCGGCTGCCGCATCCTCTTCTGCGAGAGCGCCGACGTGATCGACGTGCCCCTGACCGAGGCCTTCGACGAGGGCTGGGACGCCTTCGTCTTCCACGTGCAGCGCGTGCTGAGCCGCGGCGAGGGCGTGGAGCGCACGGAGATCGTGATCCACCGCCCCGACGGCGTGGACGTGCCGGTGGGCCTGTCGGCCAACCCGCTCTTCGACGCCGCGGGCCGCATCACCGGCGCCGTGGCCGTCTTCCAGGACCTCACCGAGGTGTCCCGCATGCGCGCCCGCATGCGCCAGGCCGACCGCATGGTGGCCGTGGGCGAGCTGGCGGCGAGCATCGCCCACGAGATCCGCAACCCCCTGGGCAGCATCCGCGGCAGCGCCGAGATCCTGTCGGCGGACCTGGAGCCCGACGCCACCGGCCGCCGCCTGCTGGATCTCATCCTGCGCGAGAGCGAGCGGGTGAACCGCCTCATCAGCGACTTCCTGGTCTTCGCCCGGCAGCGCGAGTCGCACCCCACGCTGGTGCACCTGGAACCGCTGCTGCAGGAGGTGGCCCACCAGGCCGAGACCCACCGCGGCGCGCCCGGCGGCGCCCCCGTGGACGTGCTCTGCGATCCCGAGGATCTGATCCTCACCGCCGACCAGGAGCAGATCCGCCAGGTGCTGCTGAACCTGGTGCTGAACGCCCTGCAGATGGGCGGCCCCCAGGTGCGCGTGGAGGTGGCCGCCGCCCTGAACGACGACGAGACCTGCAGCATCGTGGTGCGCGACGACGGCCCGGGCATCGCCCCGGAGGTGCGCGACACCCTGTTCCAGCCCTTCGTGACCACGCGCCCCGGCGGCACGGGCCTGGGCCTGGCCACCGCGCAGCGCCTGGCCCTGGCCCACGGCGGCGTGCTGGCGGCGGCGGACCGTCCCGGCGGCGGCGCCGAATTCGAGCTGCGCCTGCCCCTGCTGGCGCCGCGTCCCGCCGCCGCGCGCGAGCGGGAGCTCGCGGGCGTCTGATTTTGCCGTGGCGCAAACGCGCTCAAGACGTTGCTCCGGCCGCCGATAGACCGGAACGACAGCAGCCTTCGACCGACTCGAACAGCCCGAGGTGAGCAGCATGGCCGAGCCCAGGATCCTCGTCGTGGACGACGAAGAGTCCATGTGCCAATACCTTTCGATCCTTCTGACCAAGGAAGGCTACGACGTCTCCACCGCCTCCTGCGGCGTGGACGCGCTGCGGCTCATGGAGGCCGCGCCCTACGACGTCGTGCTCAGCGACATCCAGATGCCCAAGCTGGACGGCATCCAGCTGCTGAAGGGTCTGAAGGCCATCGATCCCGAGCTGCCGGTCATCATGCTCACGGCCTACGCCAGCGAGCAGTCGGCCATCGACGCGGTGAACCTGGGCGCCTACTCGTACCTGCAGAAGCACTGCAAGAACGACGAGATCAAGGTGGCCGTGCGCAACGCGCTCAACCTGCGCCAGGCCACCAAGGAGAACGTGCAGCTCAAGAAGGAGCTGCGCACGCGCCGCAACCGCAGCCGCATGGTGGGGCAGAGCGCGGGCATGCGCGCGGTCTTCAAGATGATCGACAAGATCGCCGCCACGCCGGCCACCATCCTCATCACCGGCGAGAGCGGCACGGGCAAGGAGCTCATCGCCAGGAGCATCCACGACCGCAGCGAGCGCGCCAACAAGCCCTTCGTGGCCATCAACTGCGGCGCGATCCCGGAGACCCTGCTGGAGAGCCAGCTCTTCGGCCACGTGAAGGGCGCCTTCACCGGCGCCGACCGCGACCACGACGGCTTCTGCCGCCAGGCCGAGGGCGGCACCATCTTCCTGGACGAGATCGGGGAGACCCCCCACGTGATCCAGGTCAAGCTGCTGCGCATGCTGCAGGAGCGCGAGATCTACCCGGTGGGCTCCAGCAAGGCCGTGAAGGTGGACCTGCGCGTCATCGCCGCCACCAACCGCGATCTGGAGCAGGAGGTGGCCGAGAAGAACTTCCGGCCCGACCTCTTCTACCGGCTCAACGTGATCCCCATCGAGCTGCCGCCCCTGCGCGACCGCGTGGACGACATCCCGCTGCTGGCCGACCACTTCCTGCGCATGCACTTCACCGACTACGCGGGCAGCCTGGGCAAGGCCATGACGGACCAGGCCCTGGACGCGCTCATGCGCTACGACTGGCCGGGCAACGTGCGCGAGCTGGAGAACGTCATCGAACGCTCCTGCATCATCCGCGACGGCGACCTGGTGGAGGTGGACGATCTGCCCGAGAACGTGGTGCAGCCGGCGGGCGAGGTGGCCGAGCGCCCCAACCTGGTGGGCAGCCCCACCACGCTGGAGGAGCTGGAGCGCCTGCACATCCTGTCGGTGCTGGAGAACGTGGGCGGCCACAAGAAGCGCGCGGCGGAGATCCTGGACATCAACCCGTCCACGCTCTACCGCAAGCTCCTGCGCTACGGCGTGAACACGGGACCGGGCATGGATCCGGACGAGATGGATTTCCTGGACATGGACCAGGACGAACGCGAGACCGTGGACGCCTGATCCCGCCGCCGAAAGATGACCCCCGCCGAGGACCCGGGCTTGCCCGGGTCCTTCGCTTTGCCTATGCTCACCGCCCGACGCGCACCCCCTGGGAGGATATCGGCCGTGTGGCTCTCGTTGATCGGATTCATGGGCAGCGGGAAATCGTCCGTGGCGGCCGCCCTGGCCGAGCGGGCCGTGGCCGACGCCCTGGACCTGGACGCGCTGATCGAGGCGCGGGCCGGGCGCTCCGTGGCCGCCGTCTTCGATGCGGAGGGGGAGGCCGGCTTCCGCGACCTGGAGGCCGCCGTCCTGGCGGACCTGCCCGCGGACGAGGAGCTCATCCTGGCCTGCGGCGGGGGCGTGGTGGAGCGGGAGGAGAACCGCGAGCTGCTGCGCCGACGCGGCGTCGTGGTCTGGCTCGACGCTCCCTGGGAGGCCCTGCTGGGCCGCCTGGAGCAGGTGGACCTGACGGCCCGCCCCTTGCTGCGCGACGGCGACTGGGCGCGGGTGGAGGCCCTCTACCACCGTCGCCGCCCCCTGTACGCCCGCACCGCGCACTTCCGCCTGCGCTGCGACCGCGCCTCGGCCGACGTGGTGGCGCGCCGCGCGCTGGCCTGCCGCCTGGAGTGGAAGCGCGCGCGTCCGGAGACGCAGGCGTGAGGGTGGTGGCGGGGGAGTGGCGCGGCCGGCGCCTGGTCGCCCCGGCCGGCCAGGACGTGCGCCCCACGGCGGACCGTGTGCGCGAGGCCCTTTTCAGCATCCTGGGCCGACGCGTGCCCGGCGCCGCGGTGGCGGATCTGTGCTGCGGCAGCGGGGCCCTGGGCATCGAGGCCCTGAGCCGCGGCGCGGCCCGGGCCGATTTCGTGGACCGCGACCCGCGCTCCCTGCGTTCCGCCCGCGCCAACCTGGAGAGCCTGGGCGCGGAACCGGCGCGCTGGTCCGTGCATCGGGCCGAGGCCGACCGCTGGCTGCAGGAGCGGCTGGCCCGGGCCGACGCGTCGCCCCTGCTGATCCTGGCCGACCCGCCCTACGGCGATCCGGTCCTGGACCGCATCCTGGCCGCGGCGGCCGCCGCGCCCGCGGGCGTGGCCGCCCTGGTCCTGGAGCACGAGCCGGGGGCGCAGCCCCCCGTCCCCGAGGGCTGGTCCGCGGACCGGCGCCGCTACGGACGCACCGAACTCTCGATCCTGGAGCCCGCGTCATGACCGCCAAGCACGCCATGATCCCCGGCACCTTCGACCCCGTGACCTGCGGCCACCTGGACATCGTGACCCGCGCCCTGCGGCTCTTCGACCAGGTGACCCTGGCCGTGGCCGACGGCGGCCGCCACACCCTCTTCTCCCACGCCCGACGCCTGGAGCTGGCCCGCGCCGCGGTGGCGGAGCTGGACGACGGCGCCCGCTGCCGCGTGGCGGGCTTCTCGGGCCTGCTGGTGGACGCCGTGCGCGCCGAGGGCTGCCAGGTGGTGATCCGCGGCGTGCGCGGCCCCGCGGATCTGGACCACGAGTGGCCCATGGCGGCCATGAACCACCGTCTGGATCCCGACTTCGAGGCGGCCTTCCTGCCGGCCCGCCCGGAGCTGTCCATGCTCAGCGCCACCATCGTGCGCGACGTGGCCCGCTGCGGCGGCGAGTTGGCGGGCCTGGTGCCGGCGGTGGTGGCCGCCGCCCTGCGGGAACGCTTCGCCGAGGCCGACTGACCCCGCGCCGCCGGGTTTCTGCGGGTCCCGCCACACGGACCTTGCCCCGGACGGCGCGACGACCACATTGGATGGACCACCGTGGAACTCCATCCGGAGGGAGACGATCATGGAACTCAGGCTGGGCTGGCTGGCCGAGGTGCTCGGCGATTCGCCGACCCTCAAGCTCTCGGGACAGGCCAAGGAGCTCGCCGCGCGCGGCGAGCCCGTCATCAACCTCACCGCCGGCGAGCCGGACTTCGACACCCCGGAGCCCATCCGCCGCGCCGCCCATGAGGCTCTGGACCACGGTCCCAACGGCTACACCGCCAGCGCCGGCATGCCCGCGCTGCGCGAGGCCGTGGCGCGCTACTACAGCGGCCGTCTGGGCGCCGTGGTGGAGCCGGGCGAGGTCATCGTCTCCAACGGCGCCAAGCAGATCCTCTTCAACGCGCTGTCCATCCTGCTCAACCAGGGCGACGAGGTGGCCGTGCCGGTGCCCTACTGGGTGACCTACCCGGCCCAGATCGCGGCCCTGCGCGGTCGCATGATCCCGGTGGTGCCCTCGCGTCCCGGCTGGAAGATCACCGCCGAGGACCTGGAGCGCGCCGGCGCCGGCCGCGCCAAGGCCCTGGTGCTGAACACGCCGTCCAACCCCTCGGGCGCCGTGTACACCCGCGCCGAGCTGGAGGACCTGGCGGAGTACTGCCGCAAGACCAGCTTCTTCATCCTCACCGACGAGATCTACGAGGACCTGGTCTACACCGACGAGGGCCACATCCCCCTGATGACGGTGGCGCCGGACCTGCGGCACCGCATCGTGCTGGTCACCGGCCTCTCCAAGAGCTACGCCATGACCGGCTGGCGGGTGGGCTTCGGCATCGCGGCCAGCAAGACCATCGCCGCCATGAACCGGCTGCAGAGCCACTCCACCAGCAACGTGAACACCATCGCCCAGAAGGCGAGCATCGCGGCCTTCGACTGCCGCGACGAGGTGGAGCGCATGGCCGTGGCCTTCCGCAAGCGCCGCGACATCCTGGTGGACGGGCTGAACGGCATCGACGGCGTGCGCTTCCAGGTGCCCGACGGCGCCTTCTACCTGCTGGTGGACATCCGCGACCGCCTGGACAGCGCCCACACCACCGGCGGCTGCTGGCGCATGGCCGAGCACCTGCTGCAGACCCAGAAGCTGGCCACGGTGCCGGGCGAGCCCTTCGGCGTGCCGGGGCATCTGCGCCTGAGCTACGCCATCGGCGAAGACGAGCTGCACGAGGCCGTGGGCCGCTTCCGCGACGGCGTCGCGAGCTTCGGAGGCTGAGCGTGAAGTTCGTCGACGTCGCCGAGATCCAGGCCGCCTCCGGCAACGGGGGCGACGGCTGCGTGGCCTACCGCCGCGAGAAGGGCGTGCCCCGCGGCGGCCCCAACGGCGGCAACGGCGGCGCCGGCGGCAACGTGTGGCTGGTGGCGTCGTCGTCCAGCTCCACCCTGCAGGACTTCCGCTACCGGCGGTCCTATCAGGCGGAGCACGGGCAGCCCGGCGGCGGCTGGAACCGCACCGGTCCCGACGGCGCGGACATGGAGATCCCAATCCCCTGCGGCACCATCGTCTACGACGCCAAGGACGGCCGCCAGCTCGCGGACCTCTCCGAGCCGGGCCAGCGCGAGCTCCTGCTGCGCGGCGGCCGCGGCGGTCGCGGCAACTACGAGTTCCGCAACTCGCGCAACCAGACTCCGGACTTCGCCACCAGCGGCCGGCCGGGGGAGGCGCGCGCGCTGCGCCTGGAGCTGAAGCTGCTGGCGGACATCGGCCTGATCGGCCTGCCCAACGCGGGCAAGAGCACCCTGCTGAGCCGCCTGACCGCGGCGCGGCCCAAGATCGCCGACTACCCCTTCACCACCCTGATCCCCAACCTGGGCATCGTGGACCTGGGCGACATGACCAGCTGCACCCTGGCCGACATCCCCGGCCTGATCGAGGGCGCCAGCGACGGCAAGGGCCTGGGCCACGAGTTCCTGCGCCACGTGGAGCGCACCCGCGCCCTGGTCTACCTGGTGGACGTGGCCGATCCGGCGCCGGTCAGCACCCTGCAGATCCTGCGCAAGGAGCTGGAGGCCTACGGCCGCCGCCTGGGCGAGCTGCCCTTCGCCGTGGTGCTGAACAAGCTGGACATCGCCGACGCCGAGCTCCTGGTGGACCTGCGCGAGGAGGTCCAGCACTGGGCCGCCGATCACGGGGCACGCAAGGTGCTGATGATCTCGGCGGTGACGGGCCAGGGCCTGGAGAGCCTGCGCCACGAGCTGCGCGACCTCTACCGCGGCCTGGACCTGCCCGCCGGATCCTGACCCTCCCGTGCACCGCCTCCCGGCGAGGACACGCGCATCATGCTCCGTCAACCCGCGGCGCCGCCCGTCGGCTGCTGGCTGCTCACGCCCCGCAGCCCCGATTGGCCGGACCCCTGGAACCACGTGGACGAACCGCCGGACCTGGTGTGGGGGGCGGGGGATCCCGCCGCGCTGGACGGCCCCGCCATCGCGGTCGTCGGCACCCGCAGGGCCACGCCCCGCGGCGAGGCCATCGCCCGCCGTCTGGGCGCCGACCTGGCCCGCCGCGGCTGGACCGTGGTCAGCGGCCTGGCCCGCGGCATCGATGCCGCCGCCCATCAGGGCGCCCTGGACGCCGACGGCGTGACGGTGGCGGTCATGGGCACCGGCGTGGACCGCACCTATCCCCATCGGCACGTGGATCTGCGCCGCCGCATCGAGCGCCGCGGCTGCACGGTTACGGACCTGCCGCCGGGCGCCCCGCCGCTGCATTTCCACTTCCCGCGCCGCAATCGCCTGGTCAGCGGCCTGGCCCAGGCGGTGATCGTGGTGGAGGCCCCGGTGCGCAGCGGCGCCCTGCTCACGGCCTACCAGGGCCTGGACCAGGGGCGGGAGGTCTTCGCCGTGCCCGGTCCCGTGGACTGCGACCGCGTGCGCGGCTGCCACAAGCTGCTGCGCGAAGGGGCCCATCTGCTGGAGTCCGTGGATGACCTGCACCGGGTCCTGACCGCCCCCCGCGACGATCCCGCCGCGCCGCCGCCGCGCCTGCCCCTGCCGCGGCCCGGCTCGCCCGCCCGTTGGATCTGGGATCGCCTGGACCTCACCGGCCTGCGCCTGGACGAGCTGCGCCGCCGCTGGTCCGGCTCCGAGGAGATGCTGCAGGAGGGCCTGCTGGCCCTGGAGGCCGCCGACATGATCCAGAGGTTGCCGGGAGGGAAGGTGGTCCGTAAGATCTGGCTTCCTTGAACCCCGCCGGAGGAGGATCGTGACGCCGGGCCTGGAAAAACGCATGCGCTGGGGGCTGGAGGTGGCGCTGCTGCGCGGCTTCCAGCTCCTGGTGCGCGTGCTGCCGGAGCCGGCCTGGCGGGCCCTGGGCCGGGGGCTGGGGCGGCTGGCGGGCGACGGGTTCGGCTACCGCCGGCAGGTGGTGGACGACAACCTGCGGGCGGCCTTCCCCCTGCTGGACGCGGCGGAACGCCGGGCCATCGCCGCGAGCATGTTCCGACGGCTGGGGGAGTCGCTGTGCGAGTTCTTCGCCCTGGGCCGCTGGTCCCGCGACGAGATCCTGGCCCACGTTCCGGAGCTGGACATCGCGGAGCTGGAGGCGCTGCGCGACCAGGGCCGCGGCGCCATCCTCATGACCGGCCACTTCGGCAACTGGGAGCTGCTGGGCGCCGCGGCCGCCGCCCGCGGCCTGCCCATCCACGTGGTGGCGCGCACCCAGAGCAACCCCTGGGCCGACGCCCTGCAGAACCGGATCCGCGAGCGCGCCGGCATGCGCGTGATCAAGGCGGAATCGTCCCTGCGCGAGATCCTCAGGACGGTGCGCGGCGGGGGCTTCGTGGCCATGCTGCCGGACGTGAACACGCCCGGCGACGGCGTCTTCGTGGACTTCCTGGGGCGCAAGGCCGCCACGCCGCGCGGCGTGGCCGTCTTCGCCTGGAGGCTGGGCTGCCCGGTCTTCTCCCGCTTCCTGCTGGCCCGCGGCGACGGCACCCACGCGGGCCTGCCCATGCCCACCCTGCATCCCGACGGCAACAAAGACGAGGCTCCGGCCGTCTACGAGCTCACGCGCGCCATGGCGGCCAATCTGGAAGCCTGCGTCCGCGCCCATCCCGACCACTACCTCTGGGTGCACCGCCGGTGGAAGACCCGGCCCCCGGAGGAGTCCGCGAAGGAGACCGAGCCATGATCCAGGTGCGCGATCTGCGCAAGAATTTCGGCGACGTGAAGGCCGTGGCCGGCGTCTCCTTCGAGGTGGGCCAGGGGGAGGTGTTCGGCCTGCTGGGCCCCAACGGCGCCGGCAAGACCACCACCATCTCCATCCTGTCCACCCTGCTGCCGGCCGACGGCGGCTCGGCCCGCGTCTGCGGCCACGACGTGGCCGCGGAATCCCACGCCGTGCGCCGCCGCATCGGCGTGGTGCCCCAGGAGCTGGCGGTGTACGAGGAGCTCACCGCCGCCCAGAACCTGGACGTCTTCGGCCGCCTCTACGGCCTGAGCGGCGACGGCCTCAAGCGCCGCGTGGGCGAGCTGCTGGAGCTGGCCGAGCTCAGCGAGCACGCCAACCGTCCGGTCAAGGGCTTCAGCGGCGGCATGAAGCGCCGCCTGAACATCATGGTGGGCCTGGTCCATGCGCCGGACGTGCTGTTCCTGGACGAGCCCACGGTGGGCATCGACGCCCAGGCCCGCACCCGCATCCTGGACCTCATCGGCCAGATGAACCGCGACGGGCTCACGGTGCTCTACACCACCCACTACCTGGAGGAGGCGGAGCACCTCTGCGACCGCATCGGCGTGATCGACCACGGCGAGCTGGTGGCCCTGGGCAGCAAGGAGGAGCTCATCGGACAGATCGGGGAGCAGGACACCGTGCGGGTGGCCGCGCCTCCGGCCCTCTGGGAGGAGCTGCTCCAGGCCGCCGCCAGCTGGGAGGACGTGACCGCGGCGGGCATCCACCGCGGCAAGGTGCAGTTCCAGTGCCTGGACGGGGCGTCGCTGCTGCCGCTGCTCGGGCGGTGGCTCGCGGAGCGCGGCCTCGGCCTGCATCAGCTGGAGGTCATCCGCCCCGACCTGGAATCCCTCTACCTCAAGATCACCGGCCGCGCGCTGCGCGAGTAGGAGGACCGCGTGCGCACCGTGCTGATCGTCAAGGATCTCCGCCGCTGGTGGAGCGACCGCAACGCCCTGGTCATCACCCTGCTGCTGCCGCTGCTGCTGAGCGGCGTGCTGGGCGTGAGCTTCGGTGGCTTCGGGGGCGGCGGGCCGCAGATCGAGACCATTCCCCTGGACGTGGTGGGCGATCCCCCGGCCATGGTCCGCGACGCTCTGGACCGGGCCCTGGACGAGGCCGGCCTCTTCGCCGTCACCTGGACCGATTCCGCCACGGCGCGCACCCGCGTGGCCGCCGGCAAGGCGCGGGCCGCGCTGCTCGTGCCGCCCGACGTGCTGGAGCGCGTGTTCAACGGCGGCACCGTGGTCTTCGGGCTCTGGAAGGATCCGGGCAGCGTGTTCCAGGCGCAGATCGTCCAGGAGATCCTGGAGCGCATGGTGCTCATGCTGAAGGCCGGCGAGGCGGCCTACTTCGGCGCCTGGCCCCTGGACTGGGCGCAGCCGGGGCAGGACGGCGCCATCGCGGAGCTGTTCCAGGGCGACTCCAGCCTGGAGGTGTGGCGCCGCATCGCCGACGGGGGCCCGCAGGCCAAGGCCGCGTGGGAGGAGTTCCGCACGCTGATGGATCACCGGGCCGCCCTGCAGGACGCGTTCTCGGAGCCCCTGATCGACCTGCGCGTGGAGGACCGCGAGGGCGCCGCTCCGGACCCGCAGGAGATGGCCTCGCGCAACATGTTCGATTGGATCCTGCCCGGCATGGGCATCTTCTTCCTCATGTTCGCCGCCATGAACGCCGCCGCGGACCTTCACCGCGAGCGTGAGGGCGGGACCCTGCGCCGCATCCTGGCGGCGCCGCTCGGGTCGGCCGACGTGATCCTGAGCAAGTGGTGCTACGCCATGCTCAACGGCCTGCTGCAGCTGACGGTGCTGCTGGCGGCGGGGAAGGTGCTGTTCAGGATGAATCTGGGCCCCGACCTCTGGTCCCTGCCCGTGGTGGCCGTGGCGGGCGCCGCCCTGCTGGGTTCGCTCTATCTCCCGCTGGCGCTGATCACCCGCAACGAGAAGCAGATGAGCTCCCTCGGCACGGGCATCACCCTGGTGCTGGGCATGCTGGGCGGAAGCTTCGTGCCCACGGACAACCTGCCGGGATTCCTGCAGAAGATCGCCGCGCTGGCGCCCAACGGCTGGGCGATCCGCGCGATGACGGACGTCATCGCCAGGGACGAGCCTCTGCGCGAGGTGGCGCCCCTGGTGCTGCGGCTGCTCATCGCCTCGATGGTGCTGCTGGCGGTGTCGTTGGCGATCCACCGCGGCCGCGGAAGGGAGGCCCTGCTGTGAGCACGCTCCGCATCCTGGGCGCCCTGGTGCGCCTGCACGTGCTGAAGGTCTTCGCGGACCGCACCAACCTGTTCTGGATGTTCGTGATGCCCATGATCTTCACAGTGCTCATGGGCATGATGTTCGGCGGGGTGGGCTCCGGCGGCGGCGAGCGTCAGCTCCCGGCGCTGGTGGTCTCCGGCGGCTCCGAGGCCCGGGAGCTGGCCGCACGGCTCGAGGGCAGCGAGTTCTTCCGCGTGGAGATGTCCGATACGCTGATGACCGAGGACCAGGCCCGCACCCTGGTCCAGGACCGTCGCCGCAGCGCCGTGCTCGTCGTGGATCCCGCCTACGCCGACAGCCTGGCCGCCGGACGGCCCGCCGGGCTCGCGCTGTTCTACGACGGCGACCGCGCCAGCGCCCAATCAGCGCGCACGGCGGTGGAGCGCGAGGTGATGCGGCTGGTGAGCCGGGAGGGGGGCCGGAAGGCCGGCGGGGACAGCTTCTCCGACGCCCGCTTCGATTCGCTTTGGACGGAGCCGCGCTTCCGCCTCGAGGCGGAGACCCTGGGCCGGCTGGAGGATCAGCCGGCTTCGGCGCTCTCGGGCCTCAGCAACGGCTTCCAGCACACGGGGCCCTCGTATGCGCTGATGTTCGTGATGATGATGATGTTCATGAGCCTGCGCGACGTGGTGAACGAACGCCTGAACGGCACGTTGAAACGCCTGCGCCTGGCGGCGGCGTCGCCGGGCGTGCTCGCCGTGGGGATGTTCCTGGGGCCGCTGGCCACCGGCCTCATCCAGTTCGCGGTGCTGCTGGGTCTGAACGCGTTGCTGCCGGGCATGGACTACGGGGACAGCCCGCTCTGCCTCGCGGTGACCGTCGTGCTCTACACGGCGGTCTGCTCGGCCTTCGCGCTGCTGCTCGCCACCTTCTGCCGCACGCCGGGCCAGGGCGACGGCTTCGGCATGACCGGCGCCATGCTCATGGCCGCCCTGGGCGGACTCTGGTGGCCGCTGGAGATCGTGCCGTCCTTCATGCGCGATCTGGGCCTGCTGATGCCCACCGGCCGCGGCATCACCATCTTCCACAACATGATCGGCCGCGGCTGGGGCCTGGCGCAGAACGCGGACCACCTGCTCTGGCTGGCCGGCACGCTGGTCCTGCTGCTGGTGCTGGCCCGAGCCCGCTTCCACCGCCTGGTCGATTGAGGGATTTGATCTCAGGTATCCCCCACGTGAACACTGTTTGCGTGGGCGATATCATTCCGCAAAACCATCCTCCCGGATGGGCGGTCGCCCATGGCGACGCTTCCCGCCACGCCGGCCGAGCTGGCCCTGCACCGGAATTTCCTGGACTCGGTGCAGACGGCGAAGAAGGGCATCCTCCGCGCGAGCTTCTATCTGGCGGAACTCGTGGACCGCAAGGTCCACAAAACGTTCGGCTATGCCTCCGGCGTGGAATACGCGATCGCTCAGGCCGGCCTGACCAGAGGTCAGGCCTCGGATCTGCTCCGCATGGGCCGCAGGCTCCAGGCTCTGCCTCAAACCGCAAGAGCCGTCGCAGACGGCTCTCTCACCTGGAGCCAAGCCCGAAGACTGATCGGAAAACTCACCCCGGAGAACGAGTGCGAAGCCCTGGCGGCCGCCAGGGCGGAGCCAGAGCCCGCGCCGGAGGCGCGGGCCACCCCACCCCGAAACCCGTCGGAGCCTGTGCCCCCAGCGCCATCACTCCCTCCGAAACTCCACCCCCAGCCGACGCCGAAGGCGGAAGGCCACGTGCCGACCGCCGGGCGGCACATCGTCTCACTCTCCTTCGATGATGAGGGCTACGCCCTCTGGGAAGCCGCCATCGCCCAGCTCCGCAAATCAGGCCGGCGCGAAGCGCTGGCCACGCTCCACCTCCGCGCCCTGCAATGTCTCGCCGCAGGCGTGGAACCGGAGGAGCCCCAGGAGCCCTCCGCCCTCCTCGTCCTGCTGGAATGCCCGACCTGCGGTCGGGCTGCGATCAACACCTCCCGAGGCGAACTCCCAGCCCCCCGCCCCCTGTTGGAAGCAGCCCACTGCGACGCAGTGATCGAACACAACGACGCCTCCCGGCGTGCGATCATTCCCCCGAAACTCCGCCGCACGATGCTCCGCAAGGCGCGATACCGCTGCCAGGCCCCGGGCTGCGAGCACACCCGGAACCTCCAGCTCCATCACCGCATCCCTCATTCCCACGGCGGTCGCACCGAGGCTTCCAACCTCATCGTCCTCTGCTCCCGCTGCCATCGCGCGCTCCACGAGCGCGAGGAGCAGCTGCGCGCGGCCAAGCCGCCTGTCTGACGCATGAGTTGCAGCCATGCTGGAAGTCCACTTGAAGGAAGCCGGAAGCAACGCGCCGATCCCCGATGCCGCCGTCCAGCTGGACCTCGACGCCGACGGCATCGACGACGCCAAGCCCATGGCCCCCCACGCAGGCAGCTGATCCTGAGACTCGAAGGCTCGACGTGCTTGATGAAAAATACCGCCCACATGAACACTGTCCACGTGGGCGATATCATTCGTCAAAGAGGCTCCGAGGATCCTAGTTCTTCGTATCGGGAAAGTGGAACCGCGTCTCCGCCGCCGTCCCCGGCATCTTGATCTCCCCGAAGCTCTCCTCGTACCGCTGCACGTTGGTCTGCAGCGTGCGCAGCAGCGCCTTGGCATTCGTCGGCGTCATCACCATGCGCGCGCAGACCTTGGCCTTGGGCAGGCCGGGCAGCATGCGCGCGAAATCCAGGATGAACTCGCTGGGGCTGTGCGCGATGAGCGCCAGGTTGGCGTAGTTGCCCTCGGCGACCTCCTGGGGGAGCTCCACGTTGATCTGCTGCGTCTTCTTTTCCAAAGCCGTGCCTCCTGGATATGTGTTGGACCGCCAGTGTAGCGCGGCCGGGCACGGCCCACAACCCGCCAGGAATTGACACCGCATATCGACGGTGTTAGCGTGCCGCACAGCCGACGCAAACCACCGCAGCCACGGGAGTTCCATGCTCCAGCGCAACCTGAAGATCCTGGACCGCTTCGCCGACCTGCGCCTGCTGGTGGTGGGCGACGCCATGGTGGACCGCTTCCTCTGGGGCGAGGTCCACCGCATCAGCCCCGAGGCCCCGGTGCCCGTGGTGCGCCTGCGCCGCGAGACCGCCAAGCTGGGCGGCGCGGCCAACGTGGCGGCGAATCTGCGCGCCCTCGGCGCGCGGACGGACCTGATCGCGGTGGCCGGCACGGGGGAGACCTCGAAGATCCTGGCCGGCCTGCTCGAGGAGGAGGGCATCGACGCCTCCGGCCTGGTCCGCATCCCGGATCGCCGCACCACGCTCAAGACCCGGATCATCGCCCACCAGCAGCAGGTGGTGCGGGCCGATGTGGAGAGCGACGAGGCGCTGAGCGCCTCCGAACAAGACGAGATGCTGACCCGCTTCCGCGACGGGGGACCTTACGATGGGGTCATCCTCTCGGATTACGGGAAAGGCGTCCTCACGGACGCATTCCTGCGCACCCTGATCGACGCCTGCGCCGAGGCCGGCACCCCCGTGGTCATCGACCCCAAGCGCGGCGACTACTCCCAGTACCGGGGCTGCACCTCCATCACGCCCAACCAGAAGGAGGCCGCCGCGGCGACCGCGATCGGGATCTTCGATCCCGATTCCCTCCAGCGCGCCGGCCGCACCCTGCTGGACCGCGTGGGCTGCGCCTGCGTGCTGATCACCCGCGGCGAGCACGGCATGGCCCTCTACGAGCGCGACGGCGACGAGCACCACCTGCCCACCGAGGCCCGCGAGGTCTTCGACGTGACCGGCGCGGGGGACACGGTGATCGCCGTCTACACGGCCGCCCTGGCTGCCGGCGCAAGCTTCCTGGAAGCCGCCAACCTGGCCAACCACGCCGCCGGCCTCGCCGTGCGCGAGCTGGGCACTGTGGCCGTCACCGCGGACCAGATCCGGGAGGCGCTGGGGGCATGACCGGGATCGCGCCGCTGATCCCCCGGGAGGAGCTGGCGGCCTGGGCCGGGGCGCAGCATGCCGCCGGCCGCCGCATCGTCTTCACCAACGGCTGCTTCGACCTGATCCACCGCGGCCACGTGGAGTACCTGGCGGATGCGGCGGCGCTGGGCGACGTCTTGATCGTGGCTCTCAATACCGACGCCTCCGTCCGTCGCCTCAAGGGCCCCTCGCGACCCATCGTCTCCCAGGACGACCGCTGCGCGGTCCTCGCCCACTTGCGCCCCGTGGGCGCGCTCACCATGTTTGACGAACCGACGCCCCTGGAGACCATTGCGCTCATCCGTCCGCACGTCCTGGTCAAGGGCGACGAGTACGCGGAGAGCCAGATCGTCGGGGCGGACCTCGTACGCGCCGACGGCGGCGAGGTCGTCCGGGTGGCCATGCGCCCGGGGCGTTCGACGTCCTCGATCATCGAGTCGATCAAGCACCTTCCCTAACGACAAGCGTCGCTCCCGGACTCGCACCCCGGCACGACGGCGGGGGAGGGCCTACGTGCGCGTGATTCGACATAGAAAGAGGTCTCCCATGAGCAGGGAAAAGGTCATCATCATCGGCGCCGCCGGTCGTGACTTCCACAACTTCAACTGCGTCTTCCGCGACAACGAGGCGTACGAAGTGGTGGCCTTCACGGCCGCGCAGATCCCCGACATCGACGGACGCGCGTACCCGGCCGCCCTGGCCGGCAAGCTGTATCCCGAGGGGATCCCCATCCACGCCGAGGAGGACCTGCCCGGGCTCATCGCCCAGCACGGGGTGGAGTGCTGCGTGTTCTCCTACAGCGACGTGGCCTACGAGGACGTCATGCACAAGGCCGCCCTGGTCAACGCCTGCGGCGCCGACTTCAAGCTCCTGGGCGAGCGCCAGACCGAGCTCAAGAGCAGCAAGCCCGTCATCTCCATCTGCGCCGTGCGCACCGGCTGCGGCAAGAGCCAGACCACGCGCCTGGTGAGCGAGATCCTGCAGAAGGCCGGCAAGAAGGTCGTCGCCGTGCGCCATCCCATGCCCTACGGCGACCTGGCCAAGCAGGCCGTGCAGCGCTTCGCCGCCCTGGAGGACCTGGAGAAGCACCAGTGCACCATCGAGGAGATGGAGGAGTACGAGCCCCACATCGTGCGCGGCAACGTGATCTACGCGGGCGTGGACTACGAGGCCATCCTGCGCGAGGCCGAGAAGGAGGCCGACGTCATCCTCTGGGACGGCGGCAACAACGACACCCCCTTCTTCAAGCCCGACATGCACATCGTCGTGGCGGATCCGCACCGCGCCGGCCACGAGCTGAGCTACTTCCCCGGCGAGACCAACGTGCGCCTGGCCGACGTGGTGATCATCAACAAGGTGGTCGAGGCCCAGTTCGACGACATCGCCGAGGTGCGCGACAACGTGCGCTCCATCAACCCCGAGTGCGTCATCCTGGACGCCGCCTCGCCGCTGACCGTGGACGACCCGGACCTGATCCAGGGCCGCAGCTGCCTGGTGGTCGAGGACGGCCCCACGCTCACCCATGGCGGCATGGCCTACGGCGCCGGCGTGGTGGCGGCCCTGCGCAACGGGGCCGAGGAGCTGGTGGATCCGCGCCCCTGGGTCACCGGCAAGCTGGCCGAGACCTTCGAGATCTACCCGGAGATCGGCACCCTGCTGCCCGCCATGGGCTACGGCGACGAGCAGAAGCACGATCTGGAGGCCACCATCAACGCCGTGGATTGCGACACGGTGGTGATCGGCACGCCCATCGACCTGAACCGCATCATCGACATCAAGAAGCCCACCGTACGCGTGGGCTACGACCTGCAGATCATCGGCCGGCCGAACCTGGAGGATCTGCTGGCGAAGTTCACCAAGTAGTGGTAAATGAGGTGGGGCGGTCCGAGGGGCCGCCCCGCCGTCGCCCTCGTGTGCGTCCCTAGTTTGGAGGTTGTCCGTGAACATCCACGAGTACCAGGCCAAGGAGATCTTCCGCGCGGCCGGCCAGAACGTGCCGCCCGGACGGGTGGCGACCACCGTGGCCGAGGCCGAGGCCCTGGCCGCCGAGTACGGCCTGCCCGTCATGGTGAAGTCCCAGGTGCTGACCGGCGGCCGCGGCAAGGCCGGCGGCGTCAAGTTCTGCCCCACCGCGGCGGACGTCACCAAGCACGCCGGGAACATCCTGGGCATGGACATCAAGGGCCACACGGTCAACAAGGTGCTGGTGACCCCGGCGGAGACCATCGCCGAGGAGTACTACGTGGGCATGCTCGTGGACCGCAACTCGCGGCGCGTGCTGCTGATGGCCTCGGCCGAGGGCGGCGTGGAGATCGAGCAGGTGGCCAAGGACAACCCGGACGCCATCCTCAAGCACGTCATCGACCCCCGCTGGGGCCTGGTGGACCACGAGGCCATGGCCGTGGCCATGAAGATGACGCCCGACGTGAAGAAGGCCCGCCAGCTCGCCGCCGCCATGCAGAAGCTCTACGAGGCCTTCATGAGCGCCGACGCGTCCCTGGCCGAGATCAACCCCTTCATCTTCACGGACGCCGGCGTGGGCAAGGCCATCGACGCCAAGGTGAACCTGGACGACAACGCCCTCTTCCGCCACCCGGACTACGAGAGCCTGCGGGATCTGGACGCCGAGGACGCCAGCGAGCGCGCCGCCCGCGAGGCCGGCCTCAGCTTCGTCAAGCTGGACGGCAACGTGGGCTGCCTGGTCAACGGCGCCGGCCTGGCCATGGCCACCATGGACCTGGTCCAGTACTACGGCGGCATGCCGGCCAACTTCCTGGACATCGGCGGCAGCTCCAACCCGGACAAGGTGGTGAACGCCCTGAGCATCATCCTCTCCGATCCCAACGTGGAGGTGATCCTCTTCAACATCTTCGGCGGCATCACCCGCTGCGACGACGTGGCCCGCGGCATCATCGAGGCCACCAAGCGCATGGAGATCAAGGTCCCCATCGTGGTGCGCCTGACCGGCACCAACGAGGCCGAGGCCCGCGTGCTCCTGGCGGAGACCGACCTGGTCCCCGCCGCCACCATGGACGAGGCCGTGCAGAAGGCCATCGAAATGGCCGGCAAGTAGCCGGTCGGGAAGGATTCGATCATGGCGATTTTCTGCAGTGCCGACACGAAAATCCTGGTTCAGGGCATCACGGGCCGAGACGGGGCATTCCACTCGAAATCCATGCTGGACTACGGCACCAACATCGTGGCGGGCGTGACGCCGGGCCGCGGGGGCCAGACGTTCGACGGCAAGGTGCCGGTGTTCGACACGGTGAAGGATGCGGTGGGGGAGACCGGGGCCGACGCCTCGGTGATCTTCGTTCCGCCCGCTGGCGCGGCCGGAGCTGTCTTCGAGGCCGCCGCCGCCGGCTGCAAGCTGGTGGTCTGCATCACCGAGGGCGTGCCCACCCTGGACA
>ERZ795053.123-NODE-123-length-91433-cov-15.094881_pt1 | contig 91433 bp, 69 predicted proteins | sample MGYA00375137_ERZ795053 | MGnify/ENA primary metagenome ERZ795053 (study PRJEB30182, sample SAMN05720284) | activated sludge metagenome | isolation source: Anaerobic digester | place: Hong Kong | collected 2014-12-17 ...
CAACCATAGGGCACCCACCGCTACCTGTCAAAACTTCTGTGTCAGCCCACTAGGAAACGAATCTGGTAAGGACAAGTGCCTGCCTTCAGGGCAGGGTAGACGATGCAAAACAAGACGTCGGTTGCTCCACTGGCAGATGCACCGTCAACTGATCGAATGGAATCGTCCAGCCGTACCGATTACAGGCGCTGACCGTGGCGCGTTGCAGAAAGCGGCGAATCGGCCAGTAGTCGCCAGCGCCGGCCCCAGTGAACACTGCCACAATCAACAGATTCAGCGAGGAACTGGCGGCTTCATTGAATTCCACCAACAGGTTCGTCAAGTGCGGACGGAATGGTTGTTCCTCCAGTTGCGCTTCCAGATAGGCCCGCAGCGTGGGAACAATAGTGCTCAAAATTTCATGTTGATGCTGATAATCCAGGCCAAAAACGACGGGTACAGCAAATCCGTCGCGCGACAAATTGCGCGGGTTCTTGCCCAGATACTCGGCAATCGGGAAAGTAGTGGTTGAACCGACCACTTGAAGTTGCACAATTTCCGGGGTTTGCAGCAATACCTTGCCGTAAATATCCCCGTCTAGGATAACAATATCGTTTTCCTGACTGGGGAACCAAGGTTCTTCCAGAGCATAGGGACGCGACTGCAAATCGACCATCCTGTCCAGCGGCAACCGCAAGCTGCCGCCGCGCAGCAGTGAATTCTGCAAAGTTGAGTACAGGTTAAGCGAGGTGATTTTCCAGGGCGCTCCATTGTAAATAACCCGCTCGCCCTCGCGAACGCCCCCCATGTCCAGCAAGGTGCGGATTTCCCGCATATAGCGCGGCAACGATTGCCGCAGTCCCCATAAAAGGCCGATCACTATCAGAACCAACAGGCCCAGCAGCAGCCAGTCACCCTGCACATATAAAATCAGCGTCGTGACAAACAGGGCCAGAGCCAGGGTCAGCAGCCGGAAACACCAGGCGATCACCCGCCCCATCCGATGGGGTCCAGGTTCACGACCCCGGCGCGTCAAATTTCCGACCAGATGACCGAACCCTCCCAGGATTAAATAGGTGAGTATGAAACCACCCAGCGCCAGCGCCAGATTCAATCCTCGACCGTGGGCAAACTCCTCAAGGGTCACCAGCAAGCCCTTGCTTTGCTGCTTGTCGGGAGCCGTCAAGCGCTCCAGCTGGACATTGATGCGTTGTAGACGGTCTTCGACGCTTCCACGTTGATCCTGCCATTGCCCAAGCAAGGATTTAAGCGCCTTATCGACCACCGGCGCTTTGATCTCGGCCTGCTTTTTTTCCAGTTCGGTAATCGCAGATTCGATAATTTGCAGCTGATCTTTGTATAAGGCCTGTTCGCTTTTCAGCCGCTCCATGATGCGAGGCCGTTCGGTGAGCCGTTTCAGTTCTTCCAGCAAGGGTTGAACGACCGCCTCCAGCTCCTTTTGCCAGTTGAACTGCGCTTCCTCGGCTCTCCTGTCAAGCGCCGAGATACTGAATCCCCCCGTCGCCAATTCTCCAAAGGAAATTTTTAAATCCTGAAGACGTTTTTCAATCAGATCTATTTGTTGGTTAATCTGTTGTGCGTTCGCAGGGTCTTTCGTGCGCTTCAGTTCCCGGCTCAGTTGAGCGTCCTCACTTTCGACCTGCTTGATAGTGTCGAGCAGCGTCCGTAATTGCTCTTCATGTGAGGGATTTTTTGCCGGTTGCACGGTTTTATTTTCTGGGGAGGCGTCAGCCGATTGCGCGTACAGATTTGGCGTCAGTGCAACGCAAAGAAAAATGAGGATTAATCCGCGAAAAAGCATGAAGTTCCTCCTGTGGATGGACATGAGGCAAACAGTCGTTGGTTGAACCCGGAAGGTCCGGGTATACCGACCAATCGCCGACGTTTAACGCCGGATGGGATTACGCCCCAGCAGCAGGGCGCGGGGAGTCAAGGCGATGTGAAAGAAAAGCAGGCATGGGCATCTAGGGGATGGGAGAAAGTTCAAGAATTGAAGTAGTGGATATGGACGCCTTCCAGATCGCTTTTGGCCAGTTCCACCATGCGCGAAGCGACCGTTTCCGCTTCGACAGGCCGGTAGCGGCTGAATGGCCCCCATAAGAGCCAGGACCAGTACGGCGCAAATTGCTTACCCCAGTCCTCGGTGGGCCGGGGTTCCCAGCGTTGGCCTAACAGCAGTGAGGGCCGCAGGATGTGAACCGCCTTGAATGGAAGTTCGCTAACGGCTGCTTCGGCGCGGCCCTTAACGCGATTGTAGAAGACTGGCGAGGCTGGATCGGCGCCGACCGTCGAGACCAGCACAAAACGCGAGACGCCGCGAGACGCCGCGAGACGCGCCAGTTCGGCAACGTAGATGTGATCGACCTTGGCAAAGGCTTCGGGCGAACCTGCGGCACTATGCGTCGTACCCAGGCAGCACAGCACGACGTCGGCATTAATCGCCTCGACGTAATTTTCGAGGCAATCGAAATTCACGACATGGACAGCCAGTTTGGGAGGAATCCATTCCAGTGGACGGCGCACAAAGACGGTTACTGCACTAAAATCGTTGTCGTACAGCAATTCGCCCAGACAATGGCCACCGACCAGACCGGTCGCACCGACTAACAAGGCGCGCATTCCCGAAGGTTGCTCTACCTCCATTTCGCCGCTCCTGAATGTTCGATTACCCCTTTAAAGAATAGCATAAGGCCAAACAGTCCCCTCTTCTCTAAGAGAAGGAGGGGCGTGATACATCGCATTTGCATGAATCCCTGGCCGATTAAACTCAAGCCGCGCTGGTCAGCTGATCATACTTGGCTTGCAGTTGTTCGTGGGTCTCGGTGTAATTGGGATCGACGAGAATACAATCCACCGGGCAGACTTCGATGCATTGGGGTTCGTCAAAATGACCCACGCACTCCGTGCAAAGCTTGGGATCAATAACATAAATTTCATCGCCTTGGGAAATCGCTTCGTTCGGACACTCTGGCTCGCACACATCACAATTGATACATTCATCGGTAATCATCAGCGCCATGACGAGGCTCCTCTTCTGTTTTAACGGGAATTACATGGGAGTCAATTTCCGAGTATTTTACTCAATTATTTTCGCAATGCGAATTTTGCCGCCAACGCCGCTTCAACTTTGGGATGGACGAAGGGGGCAATATTGCCGCCTAGCTTGGCGACTTCCCGCACCAGGCTGGAAGAAATAAAGGCGTACTGTTCGGCGGGCGTCAAAAAGATTGACTCAATCTGTGGATTCAGGCGACGGTTCATGCTGGCCAACTGGAATTCAAATTCAAAGTCGGCGACGGCGCGCAAGCCACGCATCAGCACATTCGCGCCAATGCTTTTGGCATAGTTCACCAATAGGACATCGAAGCCGCGCACCTCGACATGCGGTAGATGCGCGACGACTTCGTTAACCAATTCCACCCGTTCCTCCAGCGAGAACAGAGGCTGCTTGTTGGGATTAGCGGCGATACTGACGACCAGCCGTTCGAACATGCGGGCGCCGCGTTCGACCAGATCAGCATGACCGTTGGTAATAGGATCAAAGGTGCCGGGGTAGATAGCGACGACGGACATAGAAATTCCTTCAGTGCAAATAGTGCGGATGGTTTCGCCGATTATCTGGAAAGCTGCGGGCTAAGGCAAATCCGGCAACTGGAGCGGTGAAGAGAGTTCTCGTCGCGCCAGTCGGTAGGTTACCATCCCAGCGGTTTTCTCCCGGTGGAAAGTCCAGTGTGCCGGTAATAGCGGTCGAGGTTGGTCTGCTTGGGTTTCCAGATAAATCCAGGCGATTGCCGCCAGCCAACCGCCCTGTTCCAGAAGTGCGCACGCGGGTTCCAGCAAACCTTCGCCGAAGGGTGGATCGAGCCATACAATATCGAACGGGGTTCCCGACGGGCGCAACCAGGTAAGCGCATCAAGCGGATCGACTCGGGCGTTTGAGGCAGACAATCGATCAAGATTGTTCCGCAGGGCGCGAACCGCCAGTGGCTGGCGTTCGACAAACACCACTTCCGCCGCGCCGCGCGAGAGCGCCTCGATACCCAGCGCGCCGCTGCCGGCGAACAAATCCAGACAACGCGCACCCGGCAAGACCGGGGCTAACCAGTTGAATAGCGTCTCCCGCACCCGGTCCGGGGTGGGCCGCAATCCGGGCAAGTCTGGAAATTCCAGGCGCCGGCTGCGCCATTGCCCACCGATAATCCGCAAGGCTTGCGTCGAGCGCCGATGTGATTTCATATCTTCTTCCCATAGCAAAATTCGTTATCAAGGCTGAAGACGCTCCGCAGCCCAGCCGTTTGTCCTCCAGTCCTGACACCCTTGAAATCCCAGGATTGAACCCTATTACCTTCTCCAAAGGGAGGCCAAGCCTACCCGCCCGATTTGCAGAGTAACGGAGGAGAATACCCACCATGCCCGCCACTGAACCGACCTTGGATGCCCGCACCCAGCCGGAGGCGACCGGGACGAATCGCTCTTTTGCGGAATCCACCATGCCAGAAGCCCCCATGCCGGTTGACGGGGAAGATACGGAAATTCTGGTGAGCCGCGAAGAGTTTGATACGCTCCAGCGTGATTTGGATCAAGCATTGGCTAAAGCTGATGAACACTGGAAGTTGTATTTGGGCGCCCACGCCGAAATGGAAAACCTGCGCAAACGCACCGAGCGTGATGTGCAGAACGCCCACAAATTTGCCCTGGAACGGTTTTTTAATGAATTGCTGCCGGTGCGCGACAGTCTGGAAATGGGACTGGCGGCGGCTGACGAAACCACCAATATCGCCAAATTGCGCGAAGGCGTTGACCTGACCCTCAAGCAACTGACTGCGGCGATGGAAAAATTCGGCGTTCATGAAGTCAATCCGGTGGGCGCACGGTTTGACCCGCACCGGCACGAAGCCATGGCGATGGCGCCGACCGATCAGGCTGAACCCAATACGGTCATGCAGGTGGTGCAAAAGGGCTATGTTCTCAATGAGCGTTTAATTCGCCCGGCCAAGGTGATTGTCGCCCAAGCCCCTCCGCCGCCTGCCCGTTGACGAATTCCTCATTCCTGGACAATCCACTACCTTGAAAATGGGTCTGTTCACCCCCACCTATTTCAGCAGGCAAAGATTTTAAGCAGCGAATTCGATTAGAGAGTACAAACCATGAGCAACATTATCGGCATCGACCTGGGCACTACCAATTCCTGTGTAGCCATTATGGAAGGTGGCAAGCCCCGGGTGATTGAAAATAGCGAAGGCGACCGGACTACGCCGTCCATTGTCGCCTTTATGGAAGACGGCGAGATCACCGTCGGTCAACCCGCCAAGCGTCAGGCGGTCACCAATCCCCAGAACACCCTGTTTGCAGTCAAGCGATTGATTGGTCGTCGCTTTAATGAACCCGAGGTGCAAAAGGACATCGATCTGGTGCCCTACAAAATTGTCAAGAATGACAACAATGACGCCTGGGTTGAAGCGCGAGGCAAAAAGATGGCGCCGCCGGAAATTTCCGCGCGGGTGCTGATGAAAATGAAGAAAACTGCCGAGGACTATCTTGGCCACCCGATCACCGAAGCGGTGATCACCGTGCCGGCTTACTTCAACGACAGTCAGCGCCAAGCCACCAAAGACGCCGGGCGCATTGCCGGCCTGGAGGTCAAGCGCATCATCAACGAACCGACGGCGGCGGCGCTGGCCTTTGGCATGGACAAGTCCAGTTCCAAGGATCGCAAGATCGCCGTTTACGATCTGGGCGGCGGCACCTTCGACATCTCGATCATCGAAATCGCCGAGGTCGATGGCGAAAAGCAGTTCGAGGTGCTCTCGACCAACGGCGATACCTTTCTGGGTGGCGAGGACTTCGACAAGCGGATCATTGACTACCTGATTGATCAGTTCCAGAAGGAAAGCGGTATTAATCTGACCAACGATCCGCTGGCGCTACAACGGCTGAAAGAAGCCGCGGAAAAGGCCAAGATTGAACTGTCCTCTAGCCAGCAGAGCGAGATTAATCTGCCGTACATTACCGCTGACGCCAGCGGGCCGAAGCATCTGAATCTGAAGCTGACCCGCGCCAAACTGGAGTCGCTGGTTGAAGATCTGGTCGACAAAACCATCGGTCCCTGCCGGGTGGCGCTCAAAGACGCCGGTCTGGGCGTAGGACAGATCGATGACGTGTTGCTGGTTGGCGGCCAGACGCGCATGCCGAAGGTGCAGGAGAAAGTGCGCGAATTCTTCGGCAAGGAACCGCGCAAGGACGTGAACCCCGACGAAGCCGTCGCCGTCGGCGCGGCGATTCAGGGTGGCGTGCTAGGCGGTTCGGTGAAGGATGTGTTGCTGCTTGACGTGACTCCGTTGAGCCTGGGTATCGAGACCTTGGGCGGGGTGATGACCAAGCTGATCGAGAAGAACACCACGATTCCAACCAAGGCGCAGCAAGTCTTCTCCACTGCCGACGATAATCAGACGGCAGTGACCGTGCATGTCCTACAAGGCGAGCGCGAAATGGCGTCGGCCAACAAGTCACTGGGCAAGTTCGATTTGCAGGATATCCCGCCAGCCCCGCGTGGGGTGCCACAGATCGAAGTCACCTTCGACATCGATGCCAATGGCATCCTGCATGTTTCGGCGAAAGACAAGGCCACCGGCAAGGAGAATCGTATTGTGATCAAGGCGTCTTCCGGTCTGTCCGAAGAAGAGATCAAGCGGATGGTCGGCGATGCCGAGGCGCATGCCGAGGAAGACAAGAAATTCCACGAACTGGTCAATGCTCGCAATCAGGCGGAAAACCTGATCCATGCGACCGAGAAAACCCTGCGTGATCTGGGTGACAAGGTGGAAGGCGGCGAGCGGGCGGAGATCGAATCGGCGATCAGCGATTTGCGCACGACAGTCAAGAGCGACAACAAGAGCGCTATTGAGGCCAAGACCCGGACGCTGGGCGAACTGTCCGGCAAGATGGCTGAACGTATTTACGGCGCTGGCGGCCCCGGCGGTCCCGCAGGTGGTCCAGCGGGCGGTGCTCACAAACCGGCTGACGAGGGCGTGGTGGATGCTGAATTTGAGGAGATCAAGAAGTAAGCGCGCCAATTGCGGTAAACTATGAATCCGGGAGAGCCAAATGTGCTTTCCCGGATTCTTTGGTTTTTAAACGGGCATGACCTGATTAACGCCCGCAACGCAAGATCCCAACATGGCCAAACGCGACTACTACGAAATCCTCAATGTGGCTCACAACGCCAGTGAGGCGGAAATCAAGCAAGCCTATCGACGGCTGGCAATGAAGCACCATCCCGACCGGAACCCCGGCGACAAGGTGTCCGAAGAACACTTCAAGGAAGCCAAGGAAGCGTATGAAATACTGAGTGACGCCCGCAAACGGGCGGCTTATGACCAATTTGGCCACGCGGGCGTGGACGGTTCGGCGGGTGGCGGATTTGGAGGCGGTCCGGCTGATCTGGGTGATATTTTTGGGGGCGTGTTCCGCGACATTTTCGGCGGGATGCGCGGCGGTAGCCAGAGCTATCGCGGTTCGGATCTTCGCTACACCCTGGATTTAACGCTGGAGGAGGCTGTCTTCGGCACGACCGCTAAAATTCGCGTACCGACCCTGGTGACTTGCGCAAGTTGCGCGGGCAACGGCGCCAAACCGGGTACAAAGCCGACGACCTGTCCCACTTGCCGGGGTGTCGGCCAAGTGCGCATGCAGCAAGGCTTCTTCTCAATCCAGCAGACCTGTCCGCGCTGTCAGGGGCGCGGCACGATCATCCCCGAACCCTGCGAAACCTGTCGCGGCAGTGGCCGGGTCGAGGAACAGAAAACGTTGTCGGTCAAGGTGCCAGCGGGTGTTGATAATGGCGACCGTATCCGGTTGGCTGGCGAGGGCGAGGCGGGGGAGAGTGGCGGACCGCCCGGTGATCTGTATGTGCAGATTCGCGTCAAGCCGCATCCCATCTTTACCCGCGAAGATAACGACCTGTATTGCGAAGTACCGATCAGTTTTACCACGGCGGCGCTGGGCGGCGAACTGGAAGCGCCTACCCTGGATGGTCGTATCAACCTGAAAATCCCCTCGGAGACCCAGACCAGCAAGGTATTCCGCTTGCGCGGCAAAGGTGTGCGGCCAGTGCGCGGCGGCGCGACCGGCGATCTATTGTGTCGCGTGGTGGTGGAAACGCCGGTGAATTTGACGAAAGAACAGAAAGAGTTGTTGCAACAGTTCGCCGAAACCATGCAGGCTGGCGGCAAGCAGCACGCACCGCAGGAAGGCAGTTGGCTGGATGGGGTGAAGAAGTTCTTCGAAGAAATGAAATTCTGAAAAGCTTAAAAAGCGGCTTTTAGCGAAGTTGCGCCGCCTTGACGGGAGTTGATCGCCCCATGGTCTTGCGATGCCAGGGAATTTGATTGCTTGCAAATACCGCCGCCATGCCAGCTATCGCGACCTTTAATGTCTGCAATCTGAGTGCGGATGCGCTGCCCGAGCGGTTAGCGCGCCTGGGTGCGGTTATCCTTCGCGATCTGAGCGCGCCCGACATCGTGGCCTTGCAGGAAATTATGGCGGAAGGCCCGATCTTGCCGAATGGTCAAGCGCCTGCCGATGCGGCGTATCAGGCATTGATCGCCGCGATCGAAGCGGACGGCGGTCCCCGCTACGCTTTCCGGGAAATTCCGCCGCTGGCGGGTCAGGATGGAGGCATGGCCGGCGCCAATATCCGGGTGGGTCTCCTGTTCAATCCTGCGCGAGTCGATTTTCCTGACCGAGGCCACGCCGGTCCCACGGATAGCGTGGGCATTCGCTATCGTGGTCTTCAACCCAGCCTGACGCTTAATCCCGGACGCATTGCCCCCCAACATCCTGCCTTCGCCGGTGACGAGAGCCACCACTGGGCGCCCAGTCGCAAGGCGTTGGTAGCGGAATTCGTGGTTCGAGGCACGCGGGTGTTCGTGATCGTTTGTCATTTCAAATCGATGCGCTCGACCACTCGCCGCGAGGAAGATTATGCCAAGAAACAGCGTCACGCTCAGGCTGAAATCATCCACAGCTTTGCCGCTGATCTGCTGGTCTGCGATCCGCAGGCGGCTATTGTACTATTGGGCGATTTGAATGACGTACCGGGTTCCAGAACCCTGAAGCTGCTGAAAGGCCAACTGTTTCACAATTTGCTGGACGACCTGCCGCGTGGGCAATGTTATACCCGTCGGCATGGCGGCAAACCTCAGGCGCTGGACCATATTCTGATCAGTCCTGCATTGCGGCGCGGAGCCATCGCGCGCATTCCTCATCACTATAGCGATGCGGCGCCAGGCCAAGAACCAGCCAGCGATCACGATCCGGTGGTGGCGGAATTGCCGGCGCTGGATATTTAGCGAATAGCGAATAAAAAAGGCCGCCGTTTTAACGACGACCCTTTCTTCGATGGCGTCAGCCAGGGCGGCTGACGTTTCGTTCATCCACCCTGCGCATCAACCACTGATGACTACTGGCCACTCATCACTTAGCCAGCCGCAGCTTCACATACGAACCTGGGCCATCCTCAATAACCGGCAGCTTACCGGTTCCCGGCACCCGGGCCGGCACCTTTTCGCCCGAGTTCTTGCTCAGCCACTTGTACCAGTCCGGCCACCAGGAGCCTTCCGTCTGCTTGGCTTCCTTCAGCCATTCGTCGGGGTCGGCCACATGCTGTTTGGTGTTGGTCCAGTAGAAATACTTGTTGGCCGCTGGTGGATTGATCGGGCCGGCGATATGGCCGGAGCCGCTCAGCACAAACCGCACCGGACCACCAAGCATGAGCGTACCCGCATAATTGGACTTCCACGGTGAGATGTGATCTTCAATTGCCGAGAGGAAATAGGTCGGCACCTTGATCTGGGTGAGATCAATGGGCGTGCCCAGCAGGGAAATGCCGCCGGGATCTTTCAGCCGGTTATGCTGATAGAAGTTGCGTAGATAAAAACTGTGCATCTTCGCCGGCATCCGCGTGGAATCCGAATTCCAGTACAACAGATCGAAGGGGAAGGGATCCTTGCCCAGCAGGTAGTTGTTGATGAAGAACGACCACATCAGATCATTGGCGCGCAACATGCTGAAAGTCGTCGCCATCTCGCTGCCGTCGAGATAGCCCTTGACCGCCATGCGCTTCTCCAGCGAGGCAATTTGTTCTTCCTCAATGAAGACTTCCAGTTCGCCCGGCTGCGAGAAATCGAGCATCGTGGTCAGATGCGTGCCTGAATTGATGCGCGGTGTGCCTTTGGCCGCCAGATAAGCATTGGTGATGCCCAGCAACGTACCGCCCAGGCAGTAACCCAGCGCATTCACTTCACTTTCACCGGTCGCCTGTTCAATCGCGTCCAGCGCGGCCAGCGGACCGTCCTTTAAATAATCCTCAAAACCCTTTTCGGCCATCTTCTCGTCCGGGTTGATCCAGGACATCAGAAATACCGTGAAACCCTGATCAACCGCCCATTTGATCAGAGAATTCTTGGGTCGCAAGTCCATGATGTAGAACTTGTTAATCCACGGCGGGAAGATCAGCAGCGGCTTCTTGAAGACTTCGGGCGTACTGGGATCGTACTGGAGAAGCTGCATCATCTCGTTCTGATAGACGACCTTGCCAGGCGTAGTGGCGACATTTTTACCCAGTTCGAAGGCATTCAGATCGGTCATCCGAATATTGAGTTTGCCCTTGCCGCGCTCGAGGTCATCGAGCATGTTCTTCAGACCGTTGATCAGGTTCTCGCCGCCGGATTCAATGGTGGTGCGCAGCACTTCAGGATTAGTCATCACGAAATTGCTGGGCGACATGGCGTCGATGAACTGGCGGGTATAGAATTGGAGCTTCTTCTTGGTCTTTTCGTCGAACCCTTCGACGTTAGCCACTATGTCCTGTATCCAACCGGCGGTCAGCAGGTAGGATTGCTTGATATAGGAGAACAGAGCGTTGTCCTGCCAATCGTCGTGCTTGAAGCGCTTGTCGCCCTTCGGCTCACGGATAACCGCCTCCATGGGTTGTTGACTGAACATGGCAGGCACGGCTTTCTGCCACAGATCCATATAGTTCTGCCACAGGGACGTCTGCGCCTGCATCAGCTTGGCGGGATCCGCCATGATCTTCTGGGTCAATTCCATGAAGGACCGCGCCAGGGCCATGGTGTCCTGCAGGTCATATTTACCGTCGGTACCCTGACGGTTCATGAATTCCTTGACGATAACCTGACTTTTTTCAGCAATATGATTAAAGAGCTGCGTCATTTGCGCTGGATCAGGCATCTTTACTTCAGGCATTTTCAGTTCGGGACTTTTTTGCTCGGCCATGCATCGTTCCTCATCAGTTATGGTGGTTCGCTTAAATCACTTTTATTCTAGCTTATGTTGCATCCCTAACGTCAGCCGTGCGAACCAAAACCTGAAAAACAATCGGACAGGCCACCACGGAGATTCCGCGAGGGCCTGCCCACTCTGACATATAGCGTGAGGAGTCGCCTTACTTGGGGGCAACCAGCGACTTGAGTTCCTGCAAGCTTTCGGTCACGCGCTTGTTGATAATGGCGAAGGCGTCGGTATTGGACTTGTTCACCATTTCGGCCAGTTCGCGCATGTTGGCCAGCGCCTGCTCAAAAGCCTTGCGCGCCACTTCAGCCTGCTTGGTGCCCATTTCCTGTGGGTTACCGGCGCTGGAGAGCTGCTGGGCGATGGTCGACACTTCGTTCATGGCTTGGCTCAGGATTTCCGCCTGACGCTGGGCAACGGCTTGCATACCCTGCACGGCAGCCTGATTCGCCGCGGTCAGCGCTTCAATATTCTTGCGCTGGGCATCCATGATCGCTTGCATATCGAAGCCAGGAATCTTCATGTCGCCGAGCATCTTGGTGACGTCGAATTTGCTCATATCGAACTTGCTGAAATCGACGTTGGCGAATGGATTGAAGGGGTTGGGGGTAGACATGAGGGTTTCTCCTCTCAAGTGAATGACCAAGTTAAAAAGTTTGTTTTTTGTGCAATGCAGCACGATGGGTGTATTTTGCATACTGCAAAGCCAGTGTCAACTCTTTTTTTGCAGTGCAGCATTATTTTTTGCCCCATTATTTTACTCCCAGGCTTTTAGCGGCAATTTCATAGACATCTGGTGACAGTTCCGGCGTCGCCAGCACCCGCTCCAACGCATGGCGCATCCCTTCTTGACGCACCGGGTCGTAATGACGCCAGCGGGTGAACGCTCCCATCAGCCGCGCCGCGATTTGCGGGTTGAAAGTGTTCAAGGTCAATGCCTGGTCAGTTAGAAAAGTATAGCCGCTGCTATCAGCAGCGTGAAAATGAATGGGGTTCGCCTGACAGAAAGCGCCAATTAGCGCCCGCACCTTGTTGGGATTGCGCAAGTTAAAGGCCTCGTGCGCCATAAGCTGCTGAACCCGGTCCAATGTGCCGGGCTGGCGGGAGGTCGCCTGTAGAGTCAGCCATTTGTCGACGACCAGGGGTTCATTGCGCCAACGGTTGTAGAACACGGCCAGCGCATCATGCCGTTCGGGTCCGGCGCTGTTGACCAGCGGCGTTAATGCTCCAAGCTGATCGGTCATGTTGCGGGCGGTGTGGAATTGTTCGAGGCAGCGGGTCCGTAACTCAGGCTCCTCCAGCTGCATCAAATAATCCAGGCAGATGTTCTTCAGCGCCCGCTGACCCATAGCGGCGGCGTCAATGCGATAGCCTTCCTGCTCGCGGGCATGCAGGGTTTCGTAGGCCGTCAGCAATGGGTCGCGCAAGCGTTCCGCGAGGGCGCGCTGGACAAAGCGCCGGGCCATGTGAATGCCATCCACATCCACCACCGTCATCTGCTCCGCCAGCCAGGTTTCGCCAGGTAAGCTTAAAACCTGGGCTAACAGCGCCGGATCCGCCCCGGAATTTAGCGCGTGACCAAAAGTGGCGCTGAAAGATTCCGGTAGCCTCTTGGCCTGTCCCTGTTGGCGATCCTCGACCAGCGCCAGAATGAGACGAGTTGCCAGGGTCTGGCTAGCATCCCAGCGGTTGAAATCATCGCTGTCATACGCCAGTCGGAAGCGCAGGTCATCGTCGCTTTCGGCGCTGTTCATTTTCACCGGCGCGGAAAAGCCCCGCAGCAGCGAGGGAACTGGTCGCGCGGGAATATTGATGAAATGAAAGACGTGTTCCATTTCACGCAGTTCCAACACCCGGTTCATTCCCTGCGGCTCCTGCTCCCCAGCGAGTTGTAAGGGCAGGTCGCGCCCATCTGCGTCCAACAAACCCATCGCTAACGGGATGTGAAACGGTTCCTTATGCGCTTGGTCGGAAGTGGGCGGACAGGACTGCCGAATGGTCAATGTATAACGACGGGCATCGGGATCGTAGGCGTCGCTTACCATCAGTTCTGGCGTACCGGACTGACTGTACCAGCGCTTGAACTGGGTGAAATCAGCGCCATTCGCATCGGCGATGGCGGCGGCAAAATCGTCACAGGTCACCGCCTGCCCGTCGTGGCGCTGGAAGTAGAGGTTCATGCCACGCCGGAAACCTTCCCGGCCCAGCAAGGTTTGCATCATGCGGATGACCTCGGCGCCTTTGTTGTAGACGGTGACGGTATAAAAATTGTTGATCTCGATATAGGAATCCGGTCGCACCGGATGCGCCATTGGCCCGACGTCCTGCGGGAACTGACTGCTGCGCAGGATGCGGACATCCTCAATGCGCTTGACCCCGTGCGAACCAAGATCGCTGGAAAATTCCTGATCGCGGAATACGGTTAACCCTTCCTTGAGGCTGAGCTGGAACCAGTCGCGGCAGGTGACCCGGTTGCCGGTCCAGTTGTGAAAGTATTCGTGACCGATCACGCCCAGGATGCCTTGATAGTCGGCGTCGGTCGCGGTTTCCGGCTTGGCCAGCACATATTTGGTGTTGAAAATGTTAAGCCCCTTGTTTTCCATGGCCCCCATATTGAAATCGCCCACCGCTACAATCATGTAGAGATCGAGGTCATATTCCAGGCCGAAGCGCTCCTCGTCCCAGGCCATCGCCTGCTTGAGGGAATACATGGCGTGTTCGCACTGGTCGATGTTTTCCGGCTCCACATAAATATGTAGCGCAATCTGGCGTCCCGAACGGGTGGTAAACTGATCTTCGACCGCTGCCAGATGTCCCGCGACCAAGGCGAATAAATAACAGGGCTTGGGAAAGGGATCATGCCAGGTCGCCCAGTGGCGACCGTCGGTCAGTTCGCCATGATCAACAAGATTACCGTTCGACAGCAATACCGGGCAGCGGCTTTGGTCTGCAACGATTGTGGTGGTAAAAACGGCCATGACATCCGGGCGATCAAGAAAATAGGTGATGCGGCGAAAACCCTCGGCTTCGCATTGGGTGCAAAAATTGCCGCTGGATTGGTAGAGACCCTCCAACGCCGCGTTGTCCTGAGGGCGAATGCGGGTCACGGCTGTCAATTCAAACTCGGCGGGCGGATCCAGCAGCGTCAAAGAATCAGCGTCGAGTTGGTAACGGTTGGCGTCGACTGGCAATCCGTTGAGTTCCAGCGCCATCAATTCCAGGTGTTGACCGTTCAGCGCCAGGGGCGCGCCGGCGGGCGCACCCTCAGCGCGGATAATATGCAATTGGGAACGCACGATAGTGAAGTCTTCGCCCAGTTCAAACCGCAAGGCAATTTCTGGAATGCGGTAGCAGGGTGGGGCGTAATCCTTGAGATAGGTAGTCTTGGGAATTTGGTTTGACATGAGGTTGCTTTTGCATTGGAGAAAAGGACATGAAATGCTTGGAGGACAGACTGTCAGATTTGTTCGGGATTTGATTCAATCAGGGCGGTTCTGATCCAACTTGCTGCACTCGTTAAATAGAGCCAAGTTCACGATTGATCAAATTCATTACAAAACAGATAAAATTCACTGAATACCGCTAGGAGATGAATGCATGATTCCAAGGCCGATTTACGAAGTTCTGCCGTATGCTTACATGCTGGTCGGGGCATTCGCGATCATCAGTATCGATATCATTGTCGCCAAGGTCTGTGGACTTATTCTTATAATTCTTGGAGGGTTTATCTATCAAACCAGAAGGCGCTATCGCCACCGAAAAATGCGACTTGAGGATATGAAAGGCGCCAAGGCCCGCGCTAAAAAGACATTCGGCGGCGGCAGGCAGGATACCTTGAAATCCCAGCAGGATTTCCAGAAAGGCGAGGACTGCTTCGAACAGGGCGATTATTCGGAGGCGGTGAAGTGGTACCTGAAAGCTGCTGAGCAGGGTAATAGCTCAGCTCAGGTCAATTTGGGCGCGATGCACGCCGAGGGCTGGGGAACGCCTCGGGATTTCCAGGAAGCGCTGTTCTGGTATCGCGCAGCGGCCCAGCAGGGAGACGCCGTCGCTTTTTTTAATCTGGGGGTCATGTATGTCGAGGGCCAGGGTGTGCCGCGCGATCTTCAGGAAGCGCTTAAATGTTATCGGAAAGCAGCGGATCAAGGCAATGCGCTGGCCCAATTCAACCTGGGAATGATGTACGAACAGGATGACGATGCGCTGTCTCTTCAGGAAGCTGTTAGCTGGTATCGAAAAGCGTCTGAACAGGACTACGCGCCGGCGCAGGTTAACCTGGCGGTGATGTATGTCGAAGGGCGAGGCGTCCCGCAGGATATGTTGGAAGCGTTAAAGTGGTATCAAAAGGCTGCTGCGCAGGATTATGCGCCGGCTCAGTTCAATCTCGGGGTCATGTATTTTCAAGGCCAGGAAGGCATACCCAAGGATCTGGGCATGGCCTATGTCTGGTTTTACCGGTCAGCAGATCAAGGGGATGAGGATGCCCGGATCATGCGGGACAAGGTCGCAAGTCGTTTAACATCCGAGCAAAGAACCCATGCCCAGGAACTTTTGCAAGTGCTAGTTGAATAATACTGTTTCTTAACGGAAATTGAGCGGTTGTAAGCGATATGATCATGAGACTGAATCAGCGTCAACGACTACCCCTGGCATTCAATTTTCACCACGAAATCGCGCGCTTCGGTGGCAATCTCGGCTGTACCGCGGGCAGAACGGGGCGCGCGGCTCTGGCAATCCACACCCACGGCGTCCAGGAAGCTGCGCGCTAGGGCTGCCTTGATGGCAAAGTTGACATTTTGCGGAATGTCGCCGGTCATTTCGTGGACGCGCACGGCGTTCAGTTTGGAGCTGACCACGCCAACAACCGCGCCGTCGCCATCCAGCACCGGGCCGCCGCTGTTGCCGGATTGAATCGGCGCGGTAAATTGCAACGAGCGGGTATCGTCGCCGGGGCCAATCAGCGAACTGACGTTACCGGTAGTCACCTGGGGGCCGGAACCGAGTAAACCGCCAAGCGGATAGCCCACGACAATCACCGCTTCACCGAGTTGCGCCTGTCGTCCTTCGCGGAAGACCGCCACGCCTGGCCATGTCGTATCCGCCCGCAACAGCGCCAGGTCGTTGGTGGGATCAGCGAACACCGGCTCCAACCGACAGCGTTGACGAGGGGAGCGGGCCAGGATTTCTCTTGCGCCTTCAATGACATGGTGATTGGTTAAAATATAGCCCTCGGGATGAATGCAAAACCCCGTGCCGCTGAACGCGGTGAGACCGATGGGTTGACCCGAGCCATGCCGTGGTCCGGATCCGGCAATCGGTTGTGCGCCCGGCGCCGGTTGGGGGACCCGTAGCCCGAAATGCGCCGCCAGCGCCGGCAGTCCGGCGACAAATCCCTGCCCTACCGCTCGAAATTTCCATTGACCCTGGTGACGATACAGCTCCGCCATGATCATTGCGGTTTCGCCGCGACGGGCCGGCGGCAGCGGGAACAGCAACAACGGCTTGTCGGCTGCATCGGTCAGCCAGGCCCGAATCGCAGTGAAGACGCCAAAGGTCACGCCCGGCGGCATGCCCGGCTTGATCGCCAACACGATAGCGATGCGGGCGACAGCAGACGGCAACGCATCCAGTTCGATACGAAACGCGGGGGGATAACCAGCAAATGTCACTGAACCATCGGGAGAATCGGGTTGTTCGGCGCTGACCAAATCAGATAGGTCGCGCGCCTGCCCATCGACGCCCAGCAACACTGCGCCAGTCTGGGTTTGAGCCTCGAAATCCTCGCGCGGCTCGCCGCTGACGCCGACCACGACCCGACCGCTACCAATCGGTTGATTCTGTCCTGCTTGCAGTTCACGCATGACGCCCCCTCACGCCTAACCCGTCGCCTGTGCGTCCCCCTCAGCCTCGTTCTTCAAAGGGAGGAAGGTAAACGCCTATGTAATAGGCAGTAAATCAGAAAAATCATGAATAGCTGGAAATCCGTCCGGTGTCCGGGGCGGATCGACAGAATCTGGCCGCAGCACCGATACCAAGCGTCTGACGCCATAATCCCGCGCCGTGCGCAGAATCGATAAATTATCGTCCACCAACAACGTCGTCGCCGGATCGAAAGGCTCAATTTCCCGCAGCCGCGGCCAAAATTCCGGTTGTTCTTTGACCAACCCAAGGTCATGGGCGCAAATCATGGCGTCAAAATGTCCGGTCAATCGGGTCTTCTCCATCTTCAGCGCCAGGCTGTGCTGATGCGCATTGGTGACCAAGAGAATCCGCTTGCCGGCAGCGCGCAAGGCCATGAGAAATTCTACAACATGGGGATGGACCGCAATCAGGCCCTCGATTTCACGTTTCAGCGCCATAATGTCCAGCGCCAGTTCCCGCGTCCAGTAATCCAGGCAATACCACTCCAGTGTCCCCTCAATCGCCCGGGTGCGCGTCTTGATCTCGACGCGCGCCTGATCCAGTGACAAACCATGACGTTCGGCGTAGCGTTTCGGAATTAATTCCCGCCAGAAATGATTGTCGAAATGCAAATCCAGCAAAGTGCCGTCCATATCCAGCAGCACCGTGTCAATCTCTGGCCATGGCAACCGCAGGTCATGAGTCATGGAAAAACTCCGCCGACAAGCGGCTTGGGGTGAATTTTGTGTAGAATTAGTGCGTGAATGCAGATGGTTGATACGCACTCCACATCATTATAACGACCCACGAGGTTTTTCATGTCATGAACGACGTCCCTCCTATCGAATTGTCCGCCCTGGCGGAGCCGGTTCAGGCCATCGCCCGGGAGGCGGGACGCCGCATTTTGGACGTGTACGCCGGTTCCTTCAGTATTATCGAAAAAGCCGATCAAAGCCCGGTCACCGAGGCGGATCTCGCCGCTCATAACTGCATCCTGCGTGGCCTGATTCGCCTGACCCCTCAGATTCCGATCCTGTCCGAGGAAGCCTCCGAAATCGGTTTCGCGGAACGCAGCCAATGGGAATGGCTGTGGTTGGTGGACCCCCTCGATGGCACTCGCGAATTTATTCGACGCAGCGATCAGTTCTCCGTGAACATTGCGCTGATTCACCAACATGAGGCTGTGTTCGGACTGGTTCTCTCGCCTGTCGACGGCGTCTGTTACTACGCCTGGCGCGGCGGCGGCGCCTGGAAGAAACCCCGCAGCGGCAAACCCGCCTGGCGTATCCAGGTCGCCCAGAGCAGCCATCAGCCTCCCCGGGTGACTAGCAGTGAAGCTTCTTACCGGAGTCGCCGCTTGCAGGATTATCTGAAACAACTGGGCGACTATCGACATCTGTTCATGGGTAGCGCGCTGAAATCGTGCCTGATTGCTGAAGGGAAAGCAGATCTTTATCCGCGCTTCGGGCCAACCGGCGAATGGGATACGGCTGCTGCGCAAATCATTATCGAGGAAGGCGGAGGTCAGATGACCGATATGCAACTGCGGCCGCTGCGCTATAACGCCCGGCCTGTGCTGATTAACCCCGATTTCTTTGCATTCGGCGACACCGGACGCGATTGGTCCCGCTATCTATCGCAACGCCAATCCCGTGCGGTTAGTAATTAGTGATTTGTCAAAAGCAAACCAGACTTTATTGAGTTCCGCTATGCCCTACGAACGTTATCGCCTTGATCTGGAAAGGGAAGGATTCCAGCATGATCCTGCCCAGGAACGAGCTATTCTGCACTTGCAGAAAATCTACGATCAATTGATGGCTCAACCGGAGCCAGCGCCCATTAAGAAGACCGGCGGCCTGTTGAGCCGGTTAACTGGTCGCGATAAACCTGCCGCCGTCAGTAGCAGCCCTGCGATTCGCGGACTCTACATGTGGGGCGGCGTCGGTCGCGGCAAGACCTATCTGGTGGACACTTTCGTCGATGCGTTGCCTCTGGAGCACAAGCAGCGCATTCACTTTCACAGTTTCATGCGTGCGGTTCACGGTGAACTTAAACAGCTTAAACAGCAACAGGAACCCTTGCGCATTGTCGCTCAGCGCTTTGCCGAAAAAGCGCGCGTCATCTGTCTGGATGAGTTCTTTGTTTCCGACATTACCGACGCCATGTTGCTGTACGGTTTGCTGAAAGAGTTGTTTGCCCGTGGCGTGACGTTAATTACGACTTCCAACATCCCGCCTGATGATTTATACAAGGATGGCTTGCAACGAGCGCGCTTTCTACCAGCGATTGATTTAATCAAGCAACATCTGGATATTTTAAATGTGGATGGCGGCACCGATTATCGGTTGCGCTATCTGGAAAAGGCCGAGATTTATCATTATCCGTTGGATGACCGGGCCGAGCAGATTTTGCATGAAATATTCAGCAACATTGCGCCTGAGCCGGGGCATCGCGGCGGCGATTTGGAAATTGAAGGCCGTTTTATTCCCACCCTGCGCGAGGCAGACGATATCGTCTGGTTCAACTTCCGGGCGATTTGCGATGGGCCGCGCGGCACGAACGACTACATCGAAATCGCTCGCTGTTTTCATACGGTGCTGATTTCCAATATCCCGGTCATGGATTGGCAAATGGAGAATCAGGCGCGGCGTTTCGTGAATCTGGTCGATGAATTTTACGACCGGAGCGTAAAACTGATCATCTCTGCCGCCGCGCCGCCCCACGAACTTTATACCGGCCAAAAACTGAAATTCGAGTTCCAGCGCACGGTGAGCCGCTTGCAAGAAATGCAGTCGCATGAATATCTGGAACGGCCGCATGTGCCGTAGATTCTGCGATTCCGCTACTCGTTGTGCGTCCGCTCAAGGCGCATCCCAATAATGCCGGTTCCTGCTTCGCTCGCGTTCCGGCACTAACGGTTGACCCGGCTCCAGGCGAAAGGTCAGCGCGCCTTCCCAGGAGGAATCGAGCAAGGCCGCGCCGGTAGCCTGGTATCGAGCCACGGTATCGGCGCGCGGGTAGCCGTAGCGGTTGTGGTAGCCGGTTGCAAACAGGATGTAGCGTGGGTGAATCGCATCCAGAAAGATCGGCGTGGATAGATTACGGCGACCCTGATGCGGGGCGACCAGCACCTCAGCGGTTAACCCGTTCCCATAGGTTTTCGCCAGCGCGATTTCCGCACGGGTTTCGATATCGCCGGGCAGCAGCACTCGACCTGTGATCCCCTCGACTTTGAGAACGCAGGAGGCATTATCATCGCTGAAACCCTGCGGGGGCGGATGCAGCACCTGAAAGCGCACTCCATCCCATTCCCAAACCTGGCCGGCCCGGCACGGTTCCGCGCCGTCAATGGGCATTTGCTCAGGCACCGAGGTCAGAATGCGCTCTACTGGCAACAACTCTCGCAGTGAGCGCACTCCGCTCATATGCTGGCTATCGGCGTGGCTGACGATCAGCGTATCGACCCGCTCCGCGCCCTGCCAACGCAGGAAAGGCGCCAGTACTGCGCGTCCAGCGTCCAACGTGAAACCGAGCCGCCGGCCCGTATCGTAGACCAGGATATGATTCCGGGTGCGCACTACGGCGGACAGACCCTCGCCAACATCCAGCAAGGTGAACCAGAATCCGCCGGAGGCCGGTAACAAAATCGGCGGCCACAGCAACGGCAAACATAGAGGGATGCCCAGCCAGCGCCCCGGTAGGCCGCGAGGCGCCAGGAGCCAGGCCACACCGATCAGGGCCAGCGCCAACGTCCAAACTGGCGGTGTCGGACGGTGCAACACCAGATCGGGCCATTGATCCAACCCGCGGAGAATGTGCCATAACCCTTCCATGGTCATAGCCGCTAAATTCAGGATCAGCGACTGCAAGGCCGTGCTCACCGGCGTCAGCAGCGCCGCCAGCAGACTTAGGGGCAGCACGGTCAAACCCACCCAGGGAATGGCGATCAGGTTGGCAACCGGCGCTATCAACGGGAACTGTTGAAAGAACAAGAGCGTTGGCGGCAACAGTCCCAAGGTGATATTCAGTTGCAGGCGGACCGTTTGACCAAACGCATGGCGTTCATGCCAACGACCGCTGACACTGTAGAGAATCACCGCCACGGCTCCGAAGGACAGCCAGAATCCTACCCCCATGGGTGCGCCAGGATCGACGATCAACACCACCAGCAACGCCAGCGCCAGAATGCGTCCCGCCGCCACCGGACGCAAGGCGATCAACGCGAGCATGGCCACAGCCACCATGAGAAAGGAACGCTGGGCAGGCACCGCCAATCCGGACAACAGGGTATAACCACCGGCCCCGAACAGCGCGCCCAGCGCCGCCGCGCGAGTGGCCGGCCAGCACAGCGCCCAGGCGGGGACTCGACTCCATAGGTTCCAGACCAGCACAAACGCCAGGCTGGCGATCAAACCGACATGCGTCCCGGAGATCGCCATCAGGTGACTCGTGCCCGTGCGCCGGAAAGTTTCCCATTGCCAGGGACTGATGCCGCCTCGTTCACCCACCGCCAAAGCAGTCAAAATACCAGTATATGGATTGCCGGGTAACGCCTGTTGAAAACGGTCGGCGATCAATTGGCGATAACGGTTCACCGGATAACGCTCGGCTTCGGCCAACCGGCGCGGCGACGGGTGGGGGCGAATCGAACCGGTGGCGATGATACCCTGAGCGTATAACCAGCGTTCGTAATCGAAGCCGCCGGGATTGCGCAGTCCCCAGGGTTTTTTGAGTCGCACGGTGAATTGCCAGCGATCACCGACTCGCAAGGCCGGATCGGCGGCGGAGTCGGCTTCTACATCATCAGCTTCGCCATTATCCCACCAGGACAGACGCAATCGATGACTCGCCAGGAGCATCGAAGATTGCTCGTTGCCGTCAATCGAAGCAACCTCGAATACGAAGCGGATACTGCGACCTTCATGCTCCGGGATCGTCGCGATCCAGCCCTCGACCGGAAGTTCCATACCTTCCAGTTCATTAGGTAACATGGCAACCGAAGGGGCTAGTAACAAGGCCCATAGAAATCCTGCCAGGCTCCAAACCGGCAATCGCAACCAGGGGACGCGCCATACAATAAGCGCGACGCCGGGCAACGCCAGCGCCCAGCGTCGATCAGGCAATTCCGGGAACGCTTCCAGGAGCAGAATGCCAATCAAAAAAGCGATGGCGCCCAGGCGCATGGAGTATTAAATACCCAGTTGATTTCCAAAAAGAACCTTATGTGGTAAAGGGCGCTGTTCCATATTCATAATGAAGAATGCGGTTTCGCTGGTCATCAAAAGCGCCAGCACGATTCCGCTGAAAACATGATCTATAATTCTACTATGGCAGCTTTTAACGCTGCCGTTTTGATTTTGGAGAACAGCTTGCGAACGGTGCGCCCCAGGAAAGCGTGCCTTCCGCAAGCCGGTTTGCAATCATTTAGAAGGGCCGGTCATCCGGCTTTGCAGCGAAATCCCTATAATGAAAACACGCCATTTTCTCAGCCTGTTTGATTTAACTCCGACTGAATTGCGACAGATCCTGCAGCGCGCCAATGAATTTAAGATGCTGCGCCAGCGTGGGGAATATTCCGCGCCGTTTCCAGGCAAAGTGTTGGGTATGATTTTTGAGAAAGCCTCCACGCGCACACGGGTCTCCTTCGAGGCGGGCATGGCGCAGCTGGGCGGCAACGCGATTTTCCTGTCGCCGCGCGATACCCAGCTGGGCCGGGGTGAACCGATTGAGGACACCGCCAGGGTCGTGTCCAGCATGGTAGACCTGGTAATGATCCGTACCTTTGCCCATGCAAGCATCGAACGTTTCGCTGAATATTCCACCGCACCAGTGATCAATGGGTTAACCGACCACAACCATCCCTGTCAGTTGTTGGCGGATCTGCAAACTTTCATTGAACATCACGGCGAAATTCAGGGTCGAACCGTGGCCTGGATTGGCGATGGTAATAATATGTGCAACAGCTATCTAAGCGCCGCTTGTCAATGTGATTTCCAGTTGCGCATCGCAGTACCCCTAGGTTATGAACCGGATGCCGAGTTGTTAAAACGCGCGGCGGGTCGAGTGGTTCTGTTGCGCGACCCGCTGGCCGCTGCCCGGAATGCGGACCTGGTGACCACCGACGTATGGTCCAGCATGGGTAAGGAAGAGCAGCAAGAGCGGCGGATTCGTGATTTTTCGCCCTATCAAGTGACGTCTGAAATCATGGCCCAGGCTAAGCCTGACGCCCTTTTTCTGCATTGCCTGCCCGCCCATCGCGGCGAGGAAGTCAGCGCTGAGGTCATCGACGGACCACAAAGCCGGGTCTGGGATCAGGCGGAGAATCGCCTGCACGCGCAAAAGGCGCTCATGGAATTTTTGTTGCTTGCAAAATGAACCGACTTTGAACGCTCATTTATGAAAGAGTATGCGCTGATCCTGATCGGCACGATCCTGGTCAATAATTTTGTGCTGGTGAAATTTCTGGGGCTATGTCCCTTCATGGGCGTATCCCGCAAGCTGGAAACCGCCCTGGGCATGGGGCTAGCGACGACTTTCGTGCTGACCCTGTCATCCATTTGCGCCTATCTCACTGACGAGTATCTGCTGGCGCCGTTAGGACTCGAATATCTGCGGACCATCGCTTTCATTCTGGTCATTGCCGTGGTCGTCCAGTTCACCGAGATGGTCGTGCATAAAACCAGTCCGCTGCTGTATCAGGTGCTGGGAATTTATCTGCCGCTGATCACCACGAACTGTGCGGTGCTGGGCGTCGCCCTGCTGAATGTCCAAACCCGGCATGGCTTTGTTGAATCGGGCTTGTACGGCTTCGGCGCAGCAGTGGGTTTTTCGCTGGTGATGGTGCTGTTCGCGGCCATGCGCGAGCGCATCGTGACCGCGGATGTGCCGATCCCGTTTCGAGGTGCGGCCATCACCCTGGTAACCGCTGGATTGATGTCGCTGGCGTTCATGGGCTTTGCCGGTTTGGTGAGAGGCTAAGGAAGAATGATTGCCGCAATTATCGTGTTAAGTGCGCTGGCCGGCGTTTCCGGCCTGCTGCTGGGCTTTGCCGCCGTCCGTTTCAGGGTGGAAGGCGATCCGATTGTTGACAAGATCGACGCCATTCTTCCGCAAACTCAATGTGGGCAATGTGGCTATCCAGGGTGCCGGCCTTACGCCGAAGCCATCGCCGCCGGGGAAGCCGACATCAATCAATGTCCGCCGGGTGGTGAAAACGGCGTTGCCGCTTTGGCTGACCTGTTAGGCCGCGATCCCAAGCCGCTGAGCGCCGAGCATGGGGTTGCGAAACCGAAAATGCTGGCGGTGATCGACGAGCAGAACTGCATCGGTTGCACCTTATGCATCCAAGCCTGTCCGGTGGACGCCATTCTCGGCGCGGCCAAGCACATGCATACGGTGATCGCCAGCGAATGTACCGGTTGCGAGTTGTGTCTGGCGCCCTGTCCGGTGGACTGTATCGACATGGTCCCGGTCGCGCAGACCATTGCCACCTGGAAATGGACTTATCCCGACGTGACTGTTAAAGCCGCTGCATGAGCCGCTTGTACCCCTTCCACGGTGGGTTGAAAACCGTTCGCCATAAAACCGAATCCAATCAACAGCCGATCCAGCGTGCTGCGTTGCCGCGCCGACTGACCGTGCCGCTACGCCAACACATCGGCGCGATGGCCAAACCTCTGGTTGAATCCGGCAAGCACGTTCTAAAGGGCCAGATGATTGGCCAAGCTGACGGGTACATCAGCGCCGCGGTCCATGCACCCACATCCGGTGTAGTCACTGCGGTGGAGACCCGGCCTGTGCCGCATCCTTCCGGCTTGCCCGACCTGTGCGTGGTGATCGACAGCGATGGCGAAGAACGCTGGATCGAGCGCCAACCGGTGGATTATCGGACTTTACATCCCAGTGAATTGCGCAATGTCTTGCGTAACGCGGGCATCGTCGGTCTGGGCGGGGCGGCGTTTCCCAGTGCGGTCAAGCTCAATCTCGGCGGTCACTGCGAGCATCTGGAGACCTTGATCCTGAACGGCGCAGAATGTGAACCATGGATCACCTGCGATGATCGGCTGATGTGCGAACAGGCGGCGGGCATCGTCGCTGGATTGCATGTCATGGCTCACCTGCTGGCGCCGCGCGAGGTGTTGATCGGCATTGAAGATGACAAGCCGGAAGCGATTGCTGCTATGACCGAGGCATGCGTCGGAACCGGTTATGAAGTCCGGCCCGTACCCACCCGCTATCCCAGCGGCAGCGTCAAACAACTGGTCAAGCTGCTGACGGGTAAAGAAACGCCCGTCGAGGGCTTGCCGGTCGATGTCGGCGTACAGTGCTTCAATGTCGCTACGGCCTACACGGTGCATCGCACGGTCGATCATGGCGAACCGGTCATTTCCCGAGTGGTGACGGTAACCGGCCATGTCAGTCAGCCGGGCAATTTTCAGACGTTACTCGGTACGCCATTCGCTGAACTGGTTGAACAAGCGGGCGGTTATCGGGAAGGCGTGGAGCGGCTGATTATGGGCGGACCGATGATGGGTTTTGCCCTGCATAGCGACGAAGTTCCGCTGACCAAGGCGGCCAACTGCATTCTGGCGGCCAGCGCCGAGGAATTGACTCCGACGCAACCGGTCATGCCCTGCATCCGATGCGGCGCCTGCGTGGATGTTTGTCCCGCCGATCTGTTGCCTCAGCAACTCTACTGGCACGCCCGGGCCAAGGAGTTCGATAAGGCGCAGGATTATCACTTATTCAGTTGCATCGAATGCGGTTGTTGCAGCGTGGTCTGCCCCAGCCATATTCCGCTGGTGCAATATTACCGCTACGCCAAAAATGAAATCTGGGCGCAGGAGAAGGAAAAGCAGAAGGCTGAGTTGGCCCGGCAGCGCCATCAGGCGCGACTGGAGCGGCTAGAGCGTGAAAAGCAGGAGCGTGAGGCCAAGTTGCGGCAAAAAGCCCCGGCCAAGGCCGTCAAAACGGAGAGTGAACAGGGTGGTAAACTGGATATCGAAACCGCGGTCGCGCGGGCCAAGCTACGTCCCGACTCTTCTACTCCCACTGCCACCAGCAAGCAGGACGCTTGAACACCATGCGTTTTAAGATTGTTACTTCTCCGCATATTTCCCAGAATGTCAGCGTCGGCCAAGTCATGCGCCGGGTTTTGTACGCCATGATTCCCGGCATTGCTGCGCTGACTTGGTTCTTCGGGTGGGGCATCCTCATTAACCTAATCATTGCGACTGCCGTTGCACTGCTGGCGGAGACAGTGATGCTCACGGTGCGCGGTCGACCGCTGGCGCTCCATCTCAGCGACTTCAGCGCCGTGGTTACCGCCTGGTTGCTAGCCGTAGCGCTGCCGCCGCTGGCGCCGTGGTGGCTGACGGCTCTGGGCATTGTGTCAGCCATCATAGTCGCCAAACATCTGTATGGGGGGCTGGGTTATAACCCATTCAATCCAGCGATGATCGGTTACGTGGTGCTGCTGATCTCCTTTCCGCGCGAAATGAGTACCTGGCTGATTCCACATGGTCTGGATCAGCCGCATGCCCTGACTTTTCTGGAAACGCTGCAAGCGATTCTCAGCAACGAATGGCCAGCGCGTTTTACCCTGGACGCCCTGACCGGCGCGACCCCGCTTGATGCGCTGCGCACCCAGATCGGATTGGGGTTGACGGTGACCGAAATTCGCAACAGTCCAGTGTTTGGCATCGTCGCCGGTCAAGGTTGGGAATGGGCGGCGCTGGGCTTTCTGGCGGGCGGTTTATGGCTGATTTATACCCGGACCGCCGATTGGCGAATTCCAGTAGGGATGCTGGGCGGGCTGGCGGTGATCGCCACGGTCTTCTATCTGGTTGACTCACAGCGTTACGCGCCACCGTGGTTTCATCTCTGGAGCGGCGCGGCGATTTTCGGCGCTTTCTTTATCGCCACCGATCCAGTGACCGCCAGCACGACCCCGCGCGGTCGGCTGATCTACGGGATGGGCATTGGTATTCTGGTGTACATCATTCGCGGCTTTGGCGGATACCCCGATGGCGTAGCGTTCTCAGTGCTGCTGATGAACATCGCTGCGCCGACGATTGATCTCTACACCCAACCCCGGGTGTTCGGAGCGCGACGCGGATGAAGAAAGTCGCACGCAGCATGGGCATTGCCGCCTTGATCCTGACCGGGTTCGCCATGGTCGGTACGGGATTGGTGGCCGTGACCTACAGTGGAACCAGGGATATCATTGCCGAGGCGCAACGGGCGGCGCTGGAGGCCCGCCTTAATCAATTGGCGCCGGCGGATCGTTATGATAACCGGGTGACCGAGGATCGGATTGAAGTGATTGCCCCGGAGTGGTTGGGCACCGATCAGCCGGTCACCGTTTATCGGGCGCGCAAGGCGGGTCAACCGGTCGCACTGTTCGCAACGCCCACCGCGCCAGATGGGTATGCCGGCCCTATTCAACTGCTGATCGGCGTCTATGTGGATGGGACACTGGCCGGGGTGCGGGTGCTGGAGCACAAGGAAACGCCTGGTTTGGGAGATGGCGTTGAAGAACGGCGTTCACCGTGGATTTTAGCGTTTACCGGGAAATCGCTGGCAAATCCTTCCTCGGCGCAATGGAAGGTGAAACGGGACGGCGGCGCGTTTGATCAACTCACGGGGGCGACCATTACGCCCCGAGCAGTGGTTAAGGCAGTCCACAAATTTCTGGAGTATGTTCGGGATCATCAGCAAGAACTGTTTGCGCCGGCGGCGAAAGAGTAAGCGCTGAGACAGTCTATTAAAACGCTTCGCCATTACCGGCAAATGACCAGGGACGCTCCACGGTCGCCAGCGCAAAGGTCTGGCCTTTCACAACCCCATTCAGGAATCAACCTGTTTCGCCCACCACATCAACACCGGGAGGAGGAGTGAATTTCAGCAGACCCGGATCGAGGACCGGGTTGCGCTCCAGATGCTGAAAATCCAGCTGGGTGCGCTGGCCGAAATGATCCTCCAATTCCAAACTGACCAGCAGATCGCCCTTGAACGCCACTCGCAACAATCGGAATTCCGACTGTGGCTGGCGCGGCGTCAGTTCATACCAGCTCACGCCATTCTGCTGGCGAACCGGACCCACAGTAAAGGTCTCCTCAATCGGCGCCGCGCCGCTGAGCAACGCCAGGGGGGTTGAACTCAGCGCCGTGTCCAATTGACGAACGGTGACCTGCGCCAGATCAACATCATAGGCCCACAACCGCTTGCCGTCAGCAACGATGATCTGTTCCGCCGGCGTCTGATAATCCCAACGGAACCTGCCGGGCTTTTGCATCAACATTTGGCCGCTGGACGTCTGCACAATCCGGGACTGTTCATCGAACACCCGCTGGATAAAATCCGCCCGTAGCGACTGCAAGTCCTGGAAATAGGATTGCACCGGCGACTGAGGCGCAGACTGGACCGATAGGGTCAGGCTCCCTCCCAGAACCAGCGCGAGCAACATGCGCGCCCATCTATAAATCAGGTTATGCTTCCGAAGCATCAGGTAACTCCAAGTTAGATCAACCGCCGTGGCCTTCCCTTTCATCGTTCCCGCCGCCGTTCTCACCTTATCCCTGCGGCTCCGCCAACACATCATCAAGGTAATCTGGCGCGCCGGTCTGACGCAGATACTCCACGACCCGATTGACTTCGTGATCATCAACAAACGCCCCATGCACCCGTTGCGGCAATCCGGTTCCAGGAGGCAGATATAGCATGTCGCCATGCCCCAGTAATTGTTCCGCGCCCATCTGGTCGAGAATGGTGCGCGAATCCACCCGCGATGAGACCTGGAAAGCGATCCGGGTAGGAATATTGGCCTTGATCAGACCGGTAATCACATCCACCGATGGCCGCTGGGTCGCCAGAATCAGATGAATCCCGGCAGCTCGCGCCTTCTGCGCCAGACGGGCAATCAGTTCCTCTACCTTCTTGCCGACGATCATCATCATGTCGGCCAGTTCATCGATCACCACCACGATGAACGGCAACGGTTGCAACACCGCAATCTCGCCTGGGATTTCGGCGTTATCTGGGTTCCAGAACGGATCGGCCAATCCTTCTCCAGCATCCAACGCATCCAGCACCTTGCGATTAAACCCGGCGATATTACGCACCTTCAGCGCCGCCATCAGCCGGTAACGCCGCTCCATCTCGGCCACACACCAGCGCAGGGCGTTCACCGCTTCCTTCATGTCGGTCACCACCGGCGTCAGCAGATGCGGGATGTCCTCGTACATGGACAACTCCAGCGCCTTCGGGTCCACCAAAATCAGCCGCACATCGCGCGGCGGGGATTTGTAAAGCAAACTCAACAGCATGGTGTTGAGCGCTACTGACTTGCCGGAACCGGTTGTTCCGGCGACCAACAAATGCGGCATCTTGTTCAAGTTCGCCACCACCGGATTACCGCCAATATCCTTACCCAACACCAGAGTCAGCGGCGCGGTGGACTGGGCATAGGCCAACGACTCCAACGTCTCGCGCAGATGGACAATCTCCCGCTTGCGATTGGGGATTTCCAGGCCAATGACCGACTTGCCGGGAATGATCTCCACCACGCGGACGCTGGTCACCGACAAACCGCGCGCCAAATCCTTAACCAGATTGCTAATCTGATTGACCTTGATGCCTGGGGCCGGTTCGATTTCAAAGCGGGTAATGACCGGCCCCGGCTCCACGGCAACCACCTGGGCCGCAATGCCGAAGCTTTTGAGCAGGCTTTCCAGCCGGCGCGACATTTCATCGAGCAAATCGCTCCCATAGCCGGTCGTGCGCAGCAGCGGCGAGTCAAGCAACTCCAGCGGCGGCAGGACAACAGGTATGGACGGGCGTGGCGGCGCTACGCGACGGGCCGCAGTGGTCACGGGCGCGACCGTCCGGGATTGAGTCAGGGAGACTGGTTCGGCGGGAGTCACTGGCGTAGCCGGCACATCAGCAACCGCTTCCTTGCTCCGGGTCCGAGAAGCCGGTTGCGGGGGCGGAATAATCTCATCCTGCTCTTCACAGGAAGCGGTTAGAGGGAGAGGGGAAGCGTTGGTGGAGGATGAATGAGTAGACAGCACCGGTACCAGGGTTAAGTCGGATATTGATCGGTCAACTGTGGTCTCCTTGGACGGTTGAACCACCGCCTGTGGTTCCAGTAGTTCTACTGATGCGGAGGGCAGATTAAATATAGGCTCAATCCGCACCGAATGCCGACCTTCTCCAGCTATCGACCCGCACTCAGCACTTGCAACCGGAGATTGCAAGGCGGCGGGCTTGATGGTCAGTTCCTGGGCGTCATTGGCGTCGACAGGAGGCACTGCAACTGCTGCGTCCAGCAAATCCCCGGTATCGGTTTCCAGGCAGCGCTTACGCTGCCAGGCTCGCGACTTTTCGGCAACAGCATCTACCCACCCCATCAAGGTCTCACGTGATTGCTCCATCCATCGCGCCGCCAGCGAGCGTTCTGTCCGCTGCACGGCAGTCTCGGTGACCGATTCCGCAACGGGATTCGGGGAATTCATAGTTTCCCCGGAGTCCAGTTCGTCATCCTCCCGATCTGAATTGACCGCACGCTGACGGCGCGCTCCAGACGCCGAACCCATCATCCAGCGCAGCGGCGTCAGCGCCAACCAGCCAGCCATATCCAATACCCAGAGCGTCGCCTGGCCGATCCAATCCATCATCGTCACCCAGGGAACGCCAGTCATCAGTGTTAGGCTCGCCAGCAGCAGGGCAACCATGAACAAATTACCGCCAGCAAAACCAAACGCCCCGGTCAGAAACTGGCCGACATGCATCCCCACCAGTCCACCTGCGGAGCCATCACCCGGCATGGCGCCCGGCACAACCCGCAGATGCAATGCCGCTAGTCCACAGGCAGTAGCCAGCGCGACGGCAAATCCCAGAACCCGATACAACACAATTTCCGCATCCAGTTCCAGCAACGCCCCACGCTTGAATAAGCGCCAACCGGCGAACACCAGACCCAGCGGTAATAGATAAGCTGGATAGCCAAACATATACAGAGTAACGTCCGCAAACCAGGCGCCGACTATCCCACCGAGGTTATGCAGCTGGACAACCTCGACGGTATGGGTCCAGGCCGGGTCCGCCGGGTTGAATGTCGTTAATGCGACGATCATCGCCAGTGCGACTACAGCGAACAGCCAGAAACTGATTTCACGGAGTGCACTGTTGAAGAAACGGAAAATACCAACACGAATGACGGATGGTTCTTTTTTAATACGATATGCCTGCGCCAAAATTGCAGTCCTTACTATCTGAATATCGTTGGCATGACCCCAACGACAAAGCCCCGCATGGAGCGGGGCTTTGACTGGGATTAGATTGGTGGAAATTGTTATTTTGCAGCCGCGAATTTTTTAACCATCGTAGCTTGTGGACCCTTGGGTCCGACCTTAACGTCGAACTCAACTTTTTGGTTTTCCGCTAAAGTTCGGAATCCCTTGCCCTCGATTACTGAGTAATGAACGAACACATCACTGCTGCCATCTTCCGGGGCGATAAAACCGAAACCCTTTGCTTCGTCAAACCACTTCACAGTACCAATGCGCATTATGAACACAACCTCAAAAAAAATTTTTCCTTTGTGCCGAGCCGCTTTATCCAGCGAATACTAACAGAAGCGTTCGCCAGCCAGAGAATCGACGCTGGGTCTTTGGAGGCTTGCGACCTCTACCCAAGGCGAAAATTACGTGAAAGCTATGGATTCCGCAAGTAAATTTTATGTGCGCCTGCACAAGGCTCATGCGAAAATAACAGCCTTGATCAAACCCGGTATGATTAAGTCTTCTCAAACAAAACCTTATTAATTTTCGTGGAAAATCTCCTCGCTATTTTACAAAACCGGTTGACGGAATGTCCGACCCGTGACCGCGCCGGGTTGGTCCATCGCCTGCGTGGGCTGCGCCGGCGCTTGCGCGAGGGCAAACCGGTGGATCGCGGTCTGGAACAATTGACTCGCGAACTGGAGGCCGCTGCGAACCGGCTGAAGGAACGCCGCGCTCAATTGCCGATCCCCACGTTCGATAACGCTCTGCCGATCAACGCTCACCGTGAAACCATCGCCGCGGCGATCCGCGATCATCAGGTGATCGTGCTGTGTGGCGAAACCGGCTCCGGCAAGACCACCCAGTTACCGAAAATCTGTCTTTCCCTTGGCTTGGGCGCAGCCGGTTTGATCGGCCATACCCAGCCGCGCCGGATCGCCACTCGTTCCGTGGCGTCGCGCATTGCCTCGGAGCTAGGAACCACAGTCGGTGGACCCGTCGGCTACAAAGTGCGCTTTTCCGACCGGGTCGGGCCGGAAACTGTGGTCAAGCTGATGACCGACGGCATTCTGCTGGCGGAAACCCAAAGCGATCGGCGGCTCGACCAATACGAAGTCCTCATCATCGACGAAGCTCATGAGCGCAGTCTGAACATTGATTTCCTGCTGGGCTATCTCAAGCGCCTGCTGCCGCGCCGCCCTGACCTGAAGCTGATCATCACCTCGGCGACCATCGACCCAGAGCGCTTCTCCCGCCACTTCGACCATGCGCCGATGATCGAAGTCTCCGGGCGAACGTATCCGGTGGAATTGCGCTATCGGCCTCTGCTGGTGGCGGACGAGGATGAACGCGATCGCGATCTGCAACAGGCGATTCTGGACGCCGTGGACGAGGTCTGGCGGCAAGGGCCGGGCGATATTCTGATCTTTCTCTCTGGCGAACGGGAGATTCGCGAAACGGCGGAAAGTCTGCGCAAGCATCACCCGCCAAATACAGAAATTCTGCCGCTTTATGCCCGGCTGTCCGCTGCGGAACAGAATCGGGCGTTTCAGCCGCATGGCCGACCACGTATTGTGTTAGCGACTAATGTAGCTGAAACCTCGCTGACCGTGCCGGGCATTCGCTACGTCATCGACCCCGGTATGGCGCGCATTAGCCGTTACAGCCCGCGCGGCAAGATTCAACGCCTGCCGGTGGAAAAAATTTCCCAGGCCAGCGCGCAGCAGCGGGCAGGACGTTGCGGACGGGTCATGGCCGGGGTGTGCGTCCGTTTATATTCAGAGGAAGATTTCCAATCCCGTCCGGTCTTCACCGATCCGGAAATCCTGCGCACCCATCTGGCGGCGGTAATTCTGCAAATGTGCGCGTTGAATCTGGGCCGCCCGGAGGATTTCCCGTTCGTCGATCCTCCGGATTCCCGGCAAATCAGCGACGGATTTCGTCTGTTGTTCGAGTTGCAGGCGGTCGATGAGCAGCGCGGCGTCACCGAACGGGGCCGGCAGCTGGCGAAACTGCCGGTCGATCCCCGGTTAGGGCGAATGCTGCTGGCGGCGCAACAGGAACGCAGTTTACGCGAGGCGTTGATTATTGTGTCGGCGCTGGCGATTCAAGACCCTCGGGAACGGCCTCTGGAGAAGCAGCAGGCGGCGGATGAGAAGCATCGCCGGTTCCGCGATGAACGCTCCGATTTTCTGGCTTTGTTGAAACTTTGGGACTACTACCATGAGCAGGCCCGCCAGCTTTCCAAGAACCAGTTGCGCAATCTCTGTCAGAAGGATTTTCTGTCGTTCGTGCGGATGCGGGAATGGCATGACCTGCATCAAGAATTATTGGGGCGGGTCACCGAAATGGGGATGCGGCTCAATGACGAACCCGTGCCTTATGACCACTTGCACCGGGCGCTGCTGACCGGTCTACTCGGGCATCTTGGGTTAAAGCAGGAAGAGAACGCCTATCTCGGCGCGCGCGGACGGAATTTCTACCTGTTCCCCGGTTCCGGGTTATTCAAAAAGCGCCCGCGCTGGGTTATGGCGGCTGAACTGGTGGAGACCACCCGGCTTTACGCCCGCACTGTGGCGCGGGTTGAACCGGAGTGGGTGGAATATCTGGCTGGGCCGTTGCTCAAGCGCGCCTACGCCGAACCGCATTGGGAGAAGCGTTCTGCTCAGGTGACAGCCACCGAGCGGGTCACCTTGTATGGTTTGCCTATAGTCGCCGGTCGCCGCGTCAATTATGGGCCGCTGGACCCGGCGCTGGCGCGGACTCTATTTATTCGTCAGGCGCTGGTCGCTGGCGAATTTCACTGCAAGGCGCCGTTTTTCCAGCACAACCGGCAATTACTGGAAGAATTGACCGAACTGGAAACCCGCGCCCGTCGTGATTTGACCACCGATGAGGAAGCGCTGTACCGCTTTTACGATGAGCGGATTCCCGGGGGCATTTACAGCGGCCCGAGTTTCGAGATGTGGCGGAAAAAGGTCGAACGGGAACAACCCCGCCTACTGTTCCTGGATCGTGAAACCTTGCTGGCGCCTGCCGCAACGGCGGTTGATGGCGAGAATTTCCCGGATCACCTCAATCTTGATGGATTGAAATTGCCCTTGCGTTACCGTTTCGCGCCGGGTGACGAAGAGGATGGCGTGACCTTGACCGTACCGCTGGCCGCAGTGAATCAGGTCGATCCGAAACGGCTGGACTGGCTGGTGCCGGGCCTGCGGGCGGAACGCATGGCGACGTTGCTGAAATCGCTGCCCAAGGCGTTGCGGCGGAATTTCGTACCGGTTCCCAACTATGTGCAGGCGTTGCTGGAAGTCATCGATCCGGGCGAGGGGTCGCTGACCGAGGCGATGGCGGAGCGCCTGGAGCATATGACCGGGGTGCAAATTCCCGAGGATGCCTGGAATCCAGAGGCAGTTCCGCCACATCTGCGGATGCGCTTTCGAGTGGTCGACGCCGAAGATCGGGAATTGGCGGCAGGGCGCGACTGGACAGTGATTCAGCAACAGTTGCGTGGTGAAGCGCAGGCGGGATTCGCCGCGTTGCCCACACCGGAATTTGAGCGGGAACAGGTGCGCGACTGGGATTTCGGCGCACTGCCGGAAGAAGTCAGTTTCGTTCGGAATGGCATCCAGTTGCGCGGCTATCCGGCATTGATCGCCGAACCGGATGGAACGCTGGCGCTGCGAGTATTGGATTCGCCCGTGCGCGCGGAGGCGGCGACCCGGGCGGGTTTGCGGCGATTGATCGGCTGGCGGCTGGGGCCGGTGTTCAAGTCGCTGGCGCGCGATTTGCCCCAGTTTCAACAGATGACCCTGCATTACTTGGGACTAGGGACACAGGAGCAGTTGCGGGAAGATCTCCAGAATGTGATTCTTGACCGGGCGTTTCTTACCGATGAACCGTTGCCGCGCGACCGGGCAGTGTTCGAGGCGTTGCTGGAGCGGGGTAGAAACCGCTTGTCAGCGGCGCGAGCGGACATTGGACAAATGGCGGCAGAAACTCTGGCGGCTTATCACGATGCGCGCCGGATGTTGAGCGGTGAATTGTCGCCGGTCTGGGGCGAGGCGCTGACCGATATCCGTGACCAGTTGGCGCATCTGATTTATCCCGGCTTTCTCAGCCAGACTCCAGCGGAATGGTTGCCGCATTTGCCGCGTTATCTACGCGCGATGGCCGTGCGCTTGAACAAGCTTCGTCAGGCGCCGGACAAGGATCGGCAACGGTGTGGCGACATCATCCGGTTGTGGGAACATTGTAAGCGGCAACTGGCGCAGAATGCCGAACGGGAACGGCATGATCCGGAGTTGATTCGCCTGCGCTGGCTGGTGGAGGAGTTGCGCGTGTCCCAGTTCGCCCAGGAATTGAAGACCATCATTCCGGTATCGGTCAAACGGTTGGAAGAACAGTGGAATCGGGTGAAGAAAGGGTTATCCTGAACCTTGACCTGGAAAGGCAATAACGCGGGAATTGGGACTGACGAACCATGGATACCATCAAAATTCGCGGCGCGCGCACCCATAATCTACAAAACATCGACCTGGATCTGCCCCGCGACCGGCTGATCGTCATCACCGGCCTGTCCGGTTCCGGCAAATCCTCATTGGCGTTCGACACACTGTACGCCGAGGGTCAGCGCCGTTACGTGGAATCGCTGTCTGCCTACGCTCGGCAATTCCTGTCGCTGATGGAAAAGCCCGATGTGGATCATATCGAGGGCCTATCGCCGGCGATTTCCATCGAGCAGAAATCCACCTCGCACAATCCCCGTTCCACCGTCGGCACGATCACCGAAATTTACGACTATCTGCGCCTGCTGTACGCGCGGGCCGGCATTCCGCACTGTCCAGATCATGGCATTGACCTGGATGCGCAAACCGTCAGTCAGATGGTCGATCAAATCTTGATCTTGCCCGAAGGTCAGCGGTTAATGCTGTTAGCGCCGGTGGTCAAGGAACGCAAGGGTGAGCATGTCAAACTGTTGCAAGAATTACGCGCTCAAGGCTTCATTCGTGCCCGCATTGATGGCGAGGTTGTGGAACTGGACAGCCCGCCCACGCTGGATTTGCGCCGTAAGCATACAATCGAGGTTGTCGTCGACCGCTTCAAGGCGCGCAACGACCTAGCCCAGCGGTTGGCGGAGTCGTTCGAGACGGCGCTGCGTTTGGGAGAAGGCGTTGCGCGCGTGGCGTTCCTGGATGAACCAGAGCAACCCGAACTGCTATTTTCATCCGGTTATGCCTGCCCACTATGCGGGTACAGCCTGAGCGAACTGGAACCTCGGCTCTTTTCTTTCAACAATCCGGTCGGCGCTTGCCCGGAGTGCGACGGTCTGGGAGTCAAATCATTCTTCGATCCCGAACGGGTGGTCATGCATCCCCACCTGAGTTTGGCGGAGGGCGCGGTGTACGACTGGGGTCGGGATAATCGCTATCACTTTCACCTAATCGAAGGCTTGGCGCAACATTACGGTTTTGATCCGGAACAATCTTTCCAGACCTTGCCAGAGGGCATCCGTCAACTCATTCTTCACGGCAGCGGCGAGGAAACCGTAACCCTGGACTATGTCAACCACCAGGGGGAACCCTTCACTCTCCGACAACCGTTTGCCGGGGTGCTGCCTGAAATGGAGCGCCGCTACCGGGAAACCGATTCCAGCATCCTGCGTGAAATGTTAGCGCGGTATATGAGCAGCCGTCCTTGCCTATCCTGTCAAGGCGCGCGGCTGACCCGTTCCGCCCGGCATGTGTTCATCGCCGGACATGCTTTGCCCGATGTAGCAAGCTGGCCGGTTGGTGCGACACGCGCTTTTTTTGCCGAATTACGCTTGCCAGGCCGGCGCGGGGAAATCGCCGCCAAGGTTGTCAAGGAGATCGGCGAGCGACTGAATTTTCTGGTCAACGTTGGTCTGGATTATCTGAGTCTGGCGCGCAGCGCCGACACGCTGTCCGGTGGCGAAGCACAGCGCATTCGCCTGGCTTCGCAGATCGGCGCGGGACTGGTCGGGGTGCTGTACGTGCTGGACGAACCGTCGATTGGGTTGCATCAACGCGATAACGCCCGCCTGTTGGCCAGCCTGCTGCGCTTGCGCGACCTGGGGAATACCGTGATCGTGGTGGAACACGATGAGGAAGCAATCCGCACCGCTGACCAGGTTGTGGATATGGGACCGGGCGCGGGCGTTCACGGTGGCCGCGTCGTGGCGCAAGGAACGCCTGCTGACATCATGACCCATCCCGAGTCGCTGACCGGCGCCTATCTGGACGGTCAGCGACGCATTGCAATCCCAAAACAGCGCACCCCTTTCGACCTGAATCGGGTGTTGCGCATCATCGAAGCCCGCGGTAACAATCTAAAAAATCTGCATGTGGAGATTCCCATCGGATTGCTGACCTGCGTCACTGGCGTGTCCGGCTCCGGCAAATCAACCCTGATCAACGACACGTTGTACCGCTACGCCGCCCGCGATTTGAACAACGCCAACGAATCGCCTGCGCCCTGCCGCGATCTGTTGGGGCTGGAGTATCTGGACAAGGTGGTCAACATCGACCAAAGTCCGATTGGCCGCACTCCACGCTCCAATCCAGCGACCTATACCGGCTTGTTCACCCCGATCCGTGAACTGTTTTCCGAGGTTCCCGAAGCGCGCGCGCGCGGCTATAAGCCTGGCCGCTTCAGCTTCAACGTCAAGGGGGGACGTTGCGAAGCCTGTGAGGGTGATGGGGTCATTCAGGTCGCGATGCATTTTCTCCCTGACCTGTATGTACCCTGTGATCAGTGCAAGGGCCAGCGCTATAACCGGGAAACGCTGGATATCCGCTACAAGGGCCGCAACATTCATGAAGTGCTGGACATGACGGTCGAGGAGGCGCTGGCGTTCTACCAGGCCGTGCCGGCAGTGGCGCGCAAGTTGAAAACGCTGGTCGAGGTGGGATTGAGTTACATCAAACTGGGCCAGAATGCGACCACGCTGTCCGGCGGCGAAGCGCAACGGGTTAAGCTGGCGCGCGAGCTGTCCAAGCGCGATACTGGCCAAACTTTGTACGTTCTTGACGAGCCGACGACTGGTCTGCACTTCCACGACATTGAGCAATTATTGAAGGTGCTGCACGAACTGCGGGATCGAGGAAATACTATCGTGGTAATTGAACATAACCTGGACGTGATCAAAACGGCGGACTGGATCATTGATCTTGGGCCGGAAGGCGGCGGCGACGGCGGGGAAGTTGTGGCGACAGGGACGCCAGAACAGGTGGCGGCCCATCCGGCGAGTCATACCGGGCGGTTTTTGGCGCCGGTGTTGAAATGCAGAAAGCAGAATGCTTTTTAATTCGTAACTTCGCCGCTATTGAACAGCAAGCAATGATCAGCTTGCGTTTATTTCACAAGAAACCTTGAAGAATCTCAAGATGAACGAAACCTTAAAACCATTTTCTCCTCTTGTAGATGTTATTATTCCCGTTTATCGCGGTTTTGAAGAAACACAAAATTGTTTAGAAAGTGTTCTACTTAACTTCCAAAAAACAACTATTGAAATAGTTGTTGTCAATGACAATAGTCCTGATGTAGCTATTCAAGAATATTTAATTGACTTGGCAACTAATGGAAAAATAACTTTACTTGAAAACCCAATTAATCAAGGCTTTGTTAATGCTGTAAATCGAGGTATGGTGCTGCATCCGGAACGAGATATTGTATTATTGAATAGTGATACCGAGGTTCACGGCGACTGGCTTGATCGCTTGAGAAGTTGCGCTTACAGTGATTTGCAAGTTGGTACTGTCACTCCCTTTTCCAATAATGCAACGATCTGTAGCTACCCCCGATTTACTGAGATCAACTCACTGCCGGAAGATTGCACATTTGGTGCCCTTGATGATCTGTTCTCCAAACTAAATCATTCTCAATCATTTGAAATACCAACGGCTGTTGGCTTTTGTATGTACATTACTCGTAACTGCTTAGATCAGGTAGGATATTTTAACGCATCTTTTTTTAAGGAAGGATATGGCGAAGAAAATGACTTTTGCATGCGCGCCGTGGATGCTGGTTTTAAAAATTTACTTTGTGCGGATACATTCATTTATCACAAGGGCAGAGTTTCCTTTGCTGAAAAAGCTGATATTTTATGTGACCTTGCTCAGAAAAAAATTAAAAAATCATATCCTCATTATAGTACGCTTATTAATGATTTTTGCACTAGGGACCCAGCAAGGATTATGCGAAGACGCGTTGATCTGCATCGATTAATACATTCACCCCGGAAAAAAATATTGTTTGTTACACATACATGGGGTGGAGGTACGGAAAAGCATGTCCAGGACTTAACAAAATTACTCTCACCAGAGTTTGAAGTTCTTATCATGCGCCCGAAGAGCTTGCAGGAGGTTAGTGTAGAATGGGCTAAATCAGGAGAAGAGTTTATCGTTTATTTTTCTCTGCCTTACACCTATTCAAAATTATTGGATTTCTTAAAATATATAAGAATTTCATTTATTCATTTTCACCATATTATTGGAATTAATCAGCAAATTTTAAAAATTCCTAATGATCTGGAATTACCATATGAGTTTACTTTGCACGACTACTACCCTATCTGCCCACAATTCACTCTAACTAATAAAGACGGCAGCTATTGTGGCGAACCTGATACAGCAGGATGCTCCGTGTGCTTAGAGGAACGGCCAGCGCCTTGGGGGATGGACATACTCTCATGGCGAACGCTTTTTCGAAATCTGCTCAATAAAGCAAATAGAGTTATCACCCCGTCCCAAGACCTCCTGGAACGCACTCGAAAATATTTTCCTGATGCTACCTACGACTATCTGCCGCATCCTGAATTTTCTCCTATCTACTTTTCAAGTAAGAGTAATAATTATTTCCTTAACGGTGAGTTGAAAATTCTGGTTCTGGGAAGACTATCCTTGATGAAAGGATCAAGGCTAGTAGAAGCATGTGCAATCGACGCCAAACAAAGGAAACTACCCCTATATTTTAAAGTCATCGGATTTCCTGTTGAAGAAATAAAAGTAGAGCCTGAAATTCCCTTATCGTGCTATGGTGTATATAGCGATTCAGAACTTCCATTGTTAATAGCCCGTGAACGGGCAGATATTATATTTTTTCCAACTCTATGGCCGGAAACTTATTCTTATACACTTAGCGAAGCAATGCGTTCCAATTTGCCGATTGTAGCTCCTAGACTAGGGGTGTTTATTGAGCGGCTTGTGGAATATCCGATTGCGTATTTATTGGATTGGAATAGCAGCGCTAAGCAATACAATGATTTTTTTATTTGTCTAAAAAATGCAATTTTCTTGAAAGATGACAACAATGGTCAGAGAGAAATAACCACAATAAGTGATAAAAAGTATTTAGAACGTTATACGAGCACTTCTCCAGAAAGAAAATCTCTTTTCCTTTCTGATAAATATAATAAAAGTGATAATTATTCAGATTTAAATCTTAGTGAACATTTATATTCTAAAGATTTCCTTCCCGAACGCTATCTCTATACATTAAATCGAGAAGAATTATTAAACATTATTCGAGATTTACCTATTGTTAAAAAAAATTTATCAATTACTCAATCACAATTCGCCAGTTTAATTGATAAACTAATAGCTTCTAATCATGAGTTGTCATTATTAATAAACCAGTTGAAAAATGAACTTGAAAGTGAATCAGCAAGAAAACAAGAAATCATAAAACGTTTAAATATTGAAATTTCAATGCGTCGTCAAAATATAAATGAACTGGAAAATCAAATACGCCAATTCAAAAATTTTTTAGAGGAGATCTATTGTTCAACTTCCTGGAAAATAACTGCACCCATACGAGGCATAAAAAAATTTCTCATTAGACAAAAAAAATCTATATTTAATCATGCCTTCGGACTACGAAGCCAATTAAATACTTTGAGGACAAATGCACAATGTAACTATCCAAACATTTCACAATTCATTATAGAGCCTCCTTTCTATTTAATCCGTAAATATATCAGACCGATTGCTAAGAAGTTAATCTTGATATTTTTTAATGATATTGCTTATGAACAAACTTTATCATCAAAATTTTCTGAAAATACTAATAATAATGATTCTACAAATGGATCACATCAACTAATATCAAACTTTATCCCTAGCGAACGATTTAGACATGCTGATAAGCCATTCAATCTAGAAGTAACCGTTATTGTTCCAAACTATAATCACAGCGCATTTCTGAAAAGACGTCTCGACAGTATTTATCAGCAAACCTATAAACATTTCAGAGTTATCTTACTCGACGATCACTCGAATGACGCCAGCAGAGATATTTTGAATGAATATGCGAAAAAATATCCAGAAATAACTCAAAGTTATTTTAATGAACAAAATTCGGGCAACGCTTTTTCCCAATGGAAAAAAGGAATTAATTTGGCTGAGTCAGACATCATTTGGATCGCCGAAAGCGATGATTTTTGCGCCAATAATTTTTTGGAAACAGTTATTCCTTTCTTTATGGATGAAGCTATTCAGCTTGCTTACAGTCGTTCCCTTTTTGTTGAAACTGATGGTCAACCAACAGAATTTACATTTAATGATTATCTTTATGAATTAGATCAAAAAAAATGGTTGGTTGATTATGTTGAATCTGCTCATAATGAAGTTAACTGCTTTCTAGGTAAAAAAAATACTATACCTAACGTCAGTAGCGTCGTTTTCAGGAAACCTACTAAAGATTTTGCATTGTTTAACGACAATAATTGGTTAAATATGAAAATATGTGGAGATTGGGTTTTCTATCTGCATCTGATTCGCGGTGGAAAAATTGCATTCACTAATAAAACTTGCAATTATTATCGCTTCCATTCTTCTAATTCTTCAACAACTACTTATAAAAAACCAACTTATTATAAAGAGCATCAATTTGTTGCAGAAACGATAGCGCAACTCTATAAAGTTTCTGATGAAACATTATATGCGCACAAAGCTTTATTAGAGCGGTTTTGGGAACAGAATATGAAAAGTATAAAAAAAACCGATTTTGAAGAATTTTATAAATTAAATGAAGCGTTTAGTTATAAGGAAAAGAGGCTTCCAAATATACTTATGGCTTCGTTTTCTTTTTCCACCGGAGGAGGCGAAATATTTCCTATCCGTTTGGCGAATGAGCTTAAGAAAAGAGGATACGCTATTACTTTTTTCAATTTCAATAGGGAACCCGTTAATGATAATGTAAGAAAGATGCTCTCGAGTGATATCCCAGTATTCGAATGTACTCAAGAGATTGGTAATCTAGATCAATTTCTTATCAATTTTGGCATCGAAATAATCCATACTCATCATGCTAGCACAGAACACTTTTTTTCTGCTTATATGAATAAAACTAGAAAATCGATTAAGCATGTTGTTACTATGCATGGCATGTATGAAACTTTAGAACAAATACATGCTGATAAAAATCTTCCAGTTATCATTAAGAATGTCGATTTATGGATTTATATTGCTGATAAAAATCTCGATCTTTTTAAAGCAAAAGGTTATGATATTGAAGATAAATCTATAAAAATTGGCAATGGAATGGCTTATCCTGAAATTAATATCATTAATCGCAAAGAATTGAACATACCTGATGACGCTTTTGTTCTCTGTCAAGCCAGCCGATCCATTCCAGAAAAGGGCTGGGAAGAAGCAATTGAAATTATTAAAGAGGCAAGAGAAATCTCCCAAAAAAATATTCATATACTCCTGCTTGGCGATGGTCCAGTTTACCAATCTCTTCAGGAAAAAAAACTACCTGACTATATCCATCTACTTGGATTTAAGAACAACCCTGTTGACTACTATGCAATGTCAGATATGGGTTTTTTAGCATCACGCTTTAAAGGAGAAAGTTTTCCACTTTCAATTATCGAATGCCTGTTTTCAGGGAAACCATTTATCGCGAGTGATATCGGTGAGATTCGCAATATGTTAACCATTGAAAACGAAGTTGCAGGTGCTATATTTGCTCTAAAAAATAATTGGCAAATTCCAATTCACGAAGTAGCACAAATTATTGCTGATTTTTCTACTAATCAATCACTTTATCAAAAAGCTCAATCCTGCACACAAAAAGCGGCGGATCGCTTCAATATTAAAAATATCGTTGCGGCTTATGAAAGAGCTTATCAGCGTGTTTTATTTCAATGACATATATGGTCAATTTCCAAATATTCAACTGCCCCTCGCGTTAATTAGATCAATCACAGCACGATGGGCCGCTGCAAACCCAAAATGTTCTGCCATCACCGTCAGCCCCTTGTTAGACAACGTCCTCCATAAGGCTGGGTCACGGTAGAGACGCAATATCTGTCGGGCAAACTCCCAGGGTTCATCAGCTATCAGAACGGATTGGCCATTCTCCAGGAACATGCCCTCCACCGCTGGCGTCGTCGCCACCACCGGCAGGCCGTAAGCCAGACTTTGGTTGATCTTGCCCTTGACACCCGCCCCATAGCGCAACGGGGCCACCGATAAACGGCAGCCGTCGAAGAAAGCAGTCACGTCAGGAACATAGCCCAGGATATGCACATGCTCCGAAGCCAGGGCCACGATCTGAGCCGGCGGATCCGCTCCGATTACCGAGAAACGGATTTCCGGCTCCTGTTCCAGCACCAGGGGGAAGATTTCCCGGCAGAACCAGAGCATCGCGTCGGTATTCGGCGGATGGGCGAAAGCGCCGATGAAGAAAAGGTCGCGTCGCTCCGCAAAGGGCTTTCGGCTACCGTAGACACGGTGAATATTCGAGACCACCCGCACGTCTGCCTCCGGCGCTTCTTGGATCAATAGATCACGCTCCACCGTGCTGACCACCAATGTCGTATCGGCCTGGGCGATTAACTCCAGTTCCTGACGTTTGCGTCCTTCCGCGACAGTACGGGCAATTCGGTTCCCGGTCAGCTCGGCAAGACGCATTTCACGCAGGAAGTGTAAGTCCACGGTGTCATAGACGATGCGGGCGTTTCGACAATAGCGCCGGGCAGACGCCATCACCTGCGCCGCTGCATCGGCGCGGCTCAGAATCACCAGTTGGTAGTCGTCGCCGTGCGTGCGCAAGTGCTGGTCGATAGACGTGATATAGGGGCGGTAAAGCACCTCGACCCCCTGCTTCTGCAGATCGGCGACGTAGGGTTCAGGCGCTTCCAGGTTAGCGGCGGCAAAGGTGACCTTGAATCCCAACTCCTGCAAAATGGTAAACAGGTTGAGCATCCGCAACGAACCCGACTCCTTATCAGGCGTCAGCATATAAACATCGACGACAAAGGCGCGGCGGCGCACGTGGCGCTCTTTCTGGAACTCCAACGCCTCGCCCCGCGAACCATGCGACGTCAATGCTCCTTGCCAGCGCTCAAGAAACTTCCTTTGATTAATCGACTGAAACCGTTTCATGCCGCTAGTTGCAGTCTCATCGGTTCCCGCGCTCACCCCTTCACAATGCACAACCTGGGACCAGGGCTGGTAGTAAACCCGATAGCCTGCCGCGCGGACCCGGAAAGCCAGATCGGCGTCTTCATAGTAAGCTGGGGCAAAGTGGGTGTCGAAACCGCCCAGATCCTCGAACAGATCGCGTCGAATGGCGAGCGCTGCGCCAGAGACATAATCCGGCTCACGCACATAGCTGTATTGAGGCTTGTAGGGATCATCGAGATGCCCATAGTTCCAGGCGGAGCCATCGGCGGAGAGAATGCCGCCCGCCTCCTGCAAGCGTCCGTGTGGATAGATCAGCCGGCTGCCTACCAGACCGGCGTTCTGAAACGTCTGGAAAGTTTCAATTAAAGCATCCAGCCAACCTGGCTGAACCTGGGTATCGTTGTTCAGGAAAATCAGGTAATTCCCGCGAGCAACGGACGCCGCGCGATTGGTTGCTCCCACGAAGCCCAGGTTATCAGGGTTGACAATCAGGCGCACCCCTGTGTAGCTGGCGAGTGCTTTGGGCGTCCCGTCGGTGGAGCTATCATCGACGACGATCACCTCAAAATGATACCGACTCCTATCCGCCGCCAGCGCCGCCAAGCAATGGTGAGTAAAGCGGAACTGGTTAAAGACCGGGATAATGATGGAAACCTCTGGAGTTTCATGGTAGGGAAAAGCAAGGGGAGAAAACGGTTCACGCAGGTTGAACAACCGGGGACGCCGTGGCGGCTTGAGAGCCGTAGCGCTGAGTCGACGGCGGATCTTTTTAGCCAGAACCCAGAGACCTTCAGTCTTCAGAACATGGAAGGAGCGCGAGACAAGGAATGTTATCAGATTGAGCGTCGGCAGCTTAAGCATTCACCTCCCCCCTTTGCAAAAGGGATTGCGCATCGGCAACTCGTCCAAAATCCTTTTGTTAAAGGAGGGGACCGAACGGATATTCGGTGGCTTACTTTTCATTTGCGCCATTGTCGCCAGGCGTGAACCAGGCTTCTCAAGGGTTCAGTGATTCGCCAGGAGGTTGACCGGTAAACCGCTTCAAGCTGGCCGGATTGTTCGAGTATTTGGCTGCGCAGATCGTGCGCGAGGGCCGACAATTCATCCATCCGTCGCTGATTTTCTCTAAATAAATCCTGATCGCGCCGATACTTGCTTTCCAGTCCAAGCAGCATCTGTTCGAGTTGGGCGATGGAATCCGCTAATAGCTCGCCTGACAGCACAGCGACAGGGCCATGCGGCGGCTGATGAATAATCCCATCGCGCAGGGCTGCAAAAGCCTCGCTTAAATCGGCTCCCGACCAGATTTTTCGCCATTTCTCAAACAGCGCTGCCCGACCCGCTGCAATTTTCGCGGTATCCGCCTTCTGGTCAAAGCCAAACCCGGAATGGCCAAAATTGCGATAGCAGGCAGTCACCCGGTCCACATGCAAAAACTTGCCGTGCTCCGCCAATTGCAGCCAGAAATCCCAATCCTCGTATAGCGCTAGACTTTCATCCAATCGGCAACCTGTTTCCCACAACGCCCGGTCAAACAACACCGCATGCATCGGGATATAGTTTTGCGCGCGCAGACTCGGCAAATGGAAAAGCTGGTTGAACAGGGCTTCAAAACAGGGGGTAGCGTCGTCCCGGTAAGCGATCATCCGCACCCCGCTGTAAGCGACCTGCGCCCAGGTTTGTCGTTGCAAGGCGTCGATGAGCACCGAGACATGTTCCGGGAAGAGCAGATCATCATCATCCAGGAACCCGAGGTAACGGCCTCTTGCGGCTTCCAACCCGGCATTCGCGGCAGCGCTCCGATCCAGCGCTTGACCATGATCAACAAAGCGCAACGAAAAACGTCCAGATTCTACAACCGGTGGCGGATGGCTGGAACCGAGCGCATTCACCACGACTATCTCAATGTGGGGATAGGTCTGGTGAGCGATGCTATCCAACGCCTCGGGCAGGGTGGGACGCGCCATACTGCGAACGATGATGCTGACCAGGGGTAAATCAATAGAACTGGCGTTTCCCGTTAGCACGTCACGACTCGCATCAGCTTCCCATCCAGCCAACCCTGGATACTCTCCGCCAACTGCTCAACCATGCGCTGGCGGGATTCGCGGCTGCCCCAGGCGCTGTGCGGAGTAACAATCAGATTGGGAATATCTTGCGCCAATAACGGATTACCATCGACGGGTGGCTCTAAACTCAACACATCCACGCCCGCGCCGCCCAACGCGCCCTGGCGCAAGGCATTGGCCAACAGCGTTTCATCCACCAAGCCGCCGCGCGCCGTGTTGATCAGGATGGCGTCACGCTTCATTAGCGCCAGTTCCCAAGCGCCAATCAACCCCCGGGTTTCTGGAGTCAGCGGACAATGCAGACTGAGTACGTCCACTTGCGGCAGCAGGATCGGTAATGGCATCCGGCCTTCCTGTTCCTCGACGACGCCAGGGCGCTGGGCAATCAGGACTTTCATACCGAAAACCTCGGCAACGCGCGCCACTCCTCGTCCCAATTCACCGTAGCCAACGATGCCCAGCGTTTTACCTGTCAACTCGCGGATGGGGTAATCCAACAGGCAGAACTGACGCGCCTGTTGCCAGCGCCCCTCTCGCACCGCCTGACGGTACTCGGACAAGTGGGTGATCAAACTCAGCAACAGCGCGAAGACATGCTGAACCACCGAGGCCGTGCCATAGCCGCGGCAATTACAGACCGTTAGACTGTGCCGCGCCGCCTCCTCCAGATCAACATTGTTCACCCCGGTCGCGGCCACGCAGATCAGTTTCAGGCGCCGGGCCTGACCCAGGGCGGCGGCATCCAGTTTCACTTTATTGCTGATCACAACTTCGGCTTCGGCAATGCGTTCGGCGACTTCATCAGGAGCCGTTGCCGAGTAACAGCGCAGTTCCGGTAAAACCCGGTTCAGATTGCCAAAGTCGAGATCGCCGCAGTCTAGCGAATCCCGATCGAGAAACACACCCAGCATGGCAAGGGAACCTCCAGTAGTAGATTTGCTTCATTATAGGCATCCAACCCTCAAGACTGCGAGACACCACAGCGCCATGATGAAATCAACCATTACTCCTGCCTTCGCCCATGATCGACTGGCCTGCACCGGAATATTACTGGCTAACCTGGGTACGCCCGATGCCCCCACACCATCGGCTCTTCGCCGGTATCTGGGCGAATTTCTTTGGGATTCCCGGGTTGTCGAAATCCCCCGGTTCTTATGGTGGCTGATCCTGCATGGCGTCATTCTCCGCATCCGTCCCGCTCAATCCGCGCGCAAGTACGCCAGGATCTGGACTCCGGAAGGTTCGCCCTTGCTAGCGATCAGTCGCCGGCAGGCGGCGGCGCTGGCCAAGACCCTGGCTGAACGCTGCCCCGGCCCGGTGCAAGTCGCGCTCGGTATGCGCTACGGCCAACCCTCTATCGCCTCTGCCCTGGCTGAATTACAGGCCGCGGGCGCTGAACGGTTACTGGTGCTGCCCCTTTACCCGCAATATTCTGCCACGACCACGGCCGCGACCTTCGACGCAGTCGCCGCCGAATTGCGGACTTGGCGCTGGTTGCCGGAGTTGCGTTTTATTACGCAATACCATGATGATCCGGGCTATCTCGACGCCTTGGCCGCGCAGATCCGGGCTGACCGCGCGGGACGGCCTGGCGAGCGACTGCTGTTTTCTTTCCACGGCTTGCCCAAACGCAATCTATTGGCCGGCGATCCCTATCACTGCCAGTGCCATAAGACCGCCCGGTTGGTGGCTGAACGGCTGGAGCTGGCGCCGGAACAATGGGCGGTGGCTTTCCAGTCCCGCTTTGGCCGCGCCGAATGGCTGCAACCCTATACCAGCGTGTTGCTGATGGAGTGGGGGAAAGCCAGCGTCAAGAGCGTGGATGTGGTGTGTCCCGGCTTCGCTACGGACTGTCTGGAAACTCTGGAAGAAATCGCCATGGAAAACCGTCAGACGTTTCTCGACGCTGGTGGTGAGCGTTATCGTTATCTGCCCGCGCTGAATGATGCTGCTGACCATATCACCGCCCTGGCTGGGCTTATTGAACGGCATGCGGCGGGTTGGCCGGAATTCAGCGCCCAGTACGATATTGACGCCCTCTATGCCGAATGCGCCGCCCGCCGGGGCAGGGTTGTTAAGTTCTTATCGAACCGCAATAATCTTTAATAATTTTTTGACGCTTGACATGAAAAATATCGCACTATCCTTAACTGATTCATTTGCAGGACTACCGCGTGCGGACGCCCTGACCTGCCCAATCGATTCGATGTACACTTTGCCCCGCACCCTACCCACCCTATCCGCGCCGATGTGCTGGGTGACTGCGCCATTTTTCGCGGTTCGCCACCGGAGACTGCTAACGGGAATATTGACATGAAACCGAGCATTATCAACGCGCATTCAGCTTACAGCTTCACCGACTACTTCAAGCTCAGCAGCTACATTGAAGAGATTCTTGGCTATTTCGGCTACACTCTCAGCAAGGCTGAATACGACTTGCCCCGCAGCGCGGCGCCGCTCGAACGTCTAGCCGATCTCACGATGCGCCTCAAAGAAAATCTGCCGCACGTTAGCCTGACCAGTGAAGCCGCACGACGCGAATTTTTGATCGCTCCAGTGCTGATGGACGTGGTGCATTACACCGGCGTCAATATCAAAGTAGAATGGTTGCTGACCATCAATGAACAGCTCAAGGGAACCTTGGACTATTACTTGGAAGCCCAAGGCAGATTACTGGTGATCGAAGCGAAAAATGCCGATATAGAAAGCGGTTTCAGCCAGTTAGCGGCGGAATTGGTGGCATTGGATCACTGGACGGAAAGCGCCGCTCCCTTGCTCTACGGCGCGGTGTCCACCGGCAATATCTGGCAGTTCGGCGTGCTGCGCCGGGCGGAAAAACACATCACGCAAGACCTCAACTTATTTCGGGTGCCTGCTGACCTAGAGGATTTATTGCGGATTCTGGTGGCGGTGCTCAACGAAAAATAGCAGGTAGCGTAGCGCGTAGATACATACCATCTCGGCGGTCAAGGGATGAGGTCCAATCACCCAGTCATTATATCGGGACCAAGTCCTGTTGTGGTGAATCTGAAAAGGCTGGTTCGAAAGTTACGTCAGTTTGAAGAAACACATGCGTTTTTGCAACTCTTGGGCCTGATCGCCCATGGTGGCGCTGGTGGCGGCAGTCTGCTCGACCAAAGTGGCGTTTTGCTGGGTGGTCTGATCCAGTTGCAGGATAGCTTTATTGATATGTTCGACGCCGCTGGCTTGCTCCTGGGTAGCAGCGGCAATTTCGGCAACGATATCACTCACTTTCTTGGTGGCGATCACGATCTCTTGCAAGGTTTGCCCGGAGTGCGCAACCAGCTTGCTTCCACCTTCTACTTTGGTAACGCTGTCGGTGATCAACGTCTTGATCTCCTTGGCGGCGTTCGCGCTGCGCTGGGCCAGCTTGCGGACTTCACTGGCCACGACGGCAAAGCCTCGTCCTTGCTCGCCCGCCCGTGCAGCTTCTACCGCTGCGTTTAAAGCCAGCAAGTTGGTCTGAAAGGCAATTTCATCAATGACACCGATGATGTCCGCGATCTTGCGGCTGCTTTGGTGAATCGCGCTCATCGCCGTCACGGCTTGTTCAACGACCTGTCCACCCCCTTCAGCTTGGGTGCGGGCTACGCCAGCGAGTTGATTCGCTTGTCCAACATTGTCGGCGCTTTGCTTAATGGTGCTGGTCAGTTCTTCCATCGAAGAAGAAATCTCTTCCAATGCTGAGGCTTGCGTCTGAGTGCGTTCGCTAAGATCATGATTGCTGCTAGCAATCTCGCCACTGGCGTTATCCACATTGGCGGTAATTTCTTGCACTTGACCAAGAACGTCACGCAAGTGCTCTACCATTGATTTCATATCGAACAGTAAACTACTGTTATCCTTGGTCTTGGTGTCAATGGCGCCTGTAAAGTCTCCAGCCGCGAGCTGTCGGGTAATAGCGGTGGCATAAGCAGGATCACCGCCTAATTGCCGGATGACCCCACGGGCGATAATCAGTGTTATGACAAAAGAAATAATCGCAGCAAGTACAAAGAATGCGCCTATTAAAATCACTATTTGGTTAAATCTTTGCAGGCTGCTGACCCGCGTTTGCTCGCCAAGTTGGCGCTGTTCCTCTAAAACAAGCTCGAGTGATTGATGCAGGCCGCGAAACACGTCATCCGCCGTCTGCATGGCCATTGTGCCTAAAGCGGGATCGACCTGACTCAGATCAATGCTCTTGATGACGGCTTCGCGGTAGGCGGTTACGTTTGAAAATATCTTGTCAAGCTCCGCCACCGCTATTTTTTGCGAAGCCTGCTTGAAGAGGCTATTAGCGGATTGAATTTTTTTATCAATCTCTTGAGTGCTTTCTTTAACTTTTTCGGCGCTAAGGCTTGTAATTATGGTAAACAGCCGGTAGGTCAGAGCATGGGCGTCTGTGATCTGTTGGTATCCATTTTGGAAATGCGCGACTGAATCTTGTGTAGAAAGAAGATCATCGCTTATATTCCGCTCTTCGTATAAACTGAAATACGCAATGATCGCAAAAATAATCAGAAAAGCTATTGATATTCCAGGAGCGAGGAAAATTTTATATTGGAATCTCATTTTCATTGCCTCAATAAAAATTGCCTACTAACTGTGCGGTCAGTAGGCAACTAACTGTACTATTCATGCTTCAGCGTTTGTAAATTCCAGCGCATACAGCAGTTTTATCCACACTCTCACAAAATAAAGTCTTAGGCAAAACTTTCTTTGTTACCGGATCCATGAATTTAAAATCCACCGAGTAACTGTTATTCGGAGTCTTGGCTTTTTCGACAATCTCGTGATTGAACGCTTTGCCATCCAGATCCTTTACATCAAGCATATCTTTTCCAACGATTTTATCATTAGCGCCATGAGCTAGGACCGTTCCTTTAGGGCTAATAACAACGATATATAAATCCCGGTCAATAAAATCCTTATTTTTAGCAGTAAAGTCCGCATAGGCTTTCTCCGGGCCGGAACTCTTAATATGTGCAACCGCCTTTTTAACGAGGGCCTGCGCTTCTTCAGCAGTGCCAAACTCTGTGGCGTAAACAATTGAGGTTAATCCACAGAATAGAGCAAAACTTAACAAGGTTCTCATGTCTCACACTCCTGGTTAACTGGCTAAAAAGAGATAAAAAATGAGAAAATTCGATACGCTTGCAGGAAATTACTGCAAGAAATATCTCTTTATATTAACAGCATTCTTTCAATAGATCAAGAAATAGATAAATTAATTAACGTTAAGTTCCTTGATAAAATAGGGGTAATTATTGGATTGCATCAAAATTATTACGTCTGAACAGCCCGTTCCAGGCGCAACCAGGCTTCCAGCGTACAGGCTACGGACCAGGCTTGCGCTGGCGCGCCGCGCGGATGATGGGGCGGAACACCATCGAAGATTTCGCTGACCGCGCCCAGCCCAGCGTCATTCAAATGATCACGGATCGGCTCCAGCCAGCGTTGCGCTTTTGTAGCGTCGCCATGCGTCCGATACTCGGCCAACGCGTAGTGGCCCAGCAGCCAGGCCCACACCGGTCCTTGGTGATAGCTGCTATCGCGAGCCAGCACGTCGCCGACGTAGTGGGGCCGAAAATCGGCATGGCGCGGCGACAACGACCGTAAACCATAAGAAGTCAACAACTCGCGGCCACAAATCCGCACAACTTTCCGCTGAGCAGCGCGGTCGAGCGGGCTGTAATGCAGGCTGACCGCCAATATCTGATTCGGACGCACCAAAGTATCAGGGCCTTCGGGACCATCCAGTACGTCAAACAATCCATCGCCATCGGGTCGGATGAAGCGGCGAAACCCTAATTGCGTCTGGTGCGCCAGGTCTTTGTAAAAGGCCGGCGACTGACCTAAAGTCCGGGCGCAATCGGCGACGCTCAATAGCGCGTTGTACCAGAGCGCATTGATTTCCACCGGCTTGCCGATGCGCGGCGTTATCACCCAGTCATCGATTTTGGCGTCCATCCAGGTCAGTTGCAGACCCGGCTCGCCGCATTTGAGCAGACCATCCATCTCATCCAGCCCAATACCGAAACGAGTTCCCGTCACATGCCAGGCAATGATTTCCTGCAACACCGGAAAGACTTCTGCCAGGGTTTTAACATCGCCCGTGACCTCCAAATAAGCCCGCCAGGCTTCGATATACCACAGGGCGGCGTCAGCGGTGTTGTAAGCCAGCGGTTCGCCTGCGGCGGAAAACAGGTTGGGCAACATGCCCTGATCGGTAAAGCGGGCGAAGGTCAGCAGAATCCGGCGCGCGATGTCAGGCCGCCCGGTCGCCAACGTTAAGCCAGGCAACGCGATCATGGTATCGCGGCCCCAGTCGCCAAACCAGGGATAGCCAGCGATGATCGATTGACCATCTGGCATTCCCGGCAAGGGCCGGTCAACCAGAAAGCTGTCCGCCGCCAGGACCAATTGCCGGATCCAGTCCGGCGCCCCTTTGAATTCAGGAACGCTCGTTTCAGCTTGAGTCAACAGTTCAGCTTCGCGGCGCAAAAAACGCTGCAACGCTGCGTCTAAATCGCAGGAGGCATATTCATGCAAACTGGCGACAACACCCGTCCAGACGCCGGGTTGCAGGTTCAAAACAGCTTCGCCGATACAGAAATTATGATCGCGATGCGGCAAACCACGCTCGTGCTCCACCGGCAGATCGTAATCCTCGAACCAGTTGACCTCATCGACCAGGGTTCCGCCACAGGCCCATAACCGCAGCGCGAATTCCGGAACGGAAATGCATCGCTGCGCGGAATCCGGCGCTTCAATCACCGGCTGAAATTCGCTCATAACCGTCTTGCAGTGATGGTCGCGGCCATTGATCAGCAACCGAACCCGCAGTTGCGGCGCATGGTCACCGCTCTCTGGGGTCAGTCGCCAGGCGACATAACTGGTGTTGGCGCCAGGCTCCAGCCAGATGCGCTGTTCCAGAACGAGGTCGCCCAAGGCAAAGCGCCAAACCGGCATCCGCCCTTCCAGATGGAAAGATTCCAGGTGAACATAGCCTTGCGGATTGATCACCAGGCCGCCCCAGCGGTTGCTGAACAGTGGGATGTCCCGTTCACCGTCGGTGAGGGTAGCGTCAGCCTTGGCGAAAACCAGCCAGCGGTCATGCGGCGGCGGTAGTGGCGCAATCAGCAGACCGTGATAGCGCCGGGTCAAGGCGCCGGCGATCGTACCGGCTGCGTAGCCCCCCAGCCCGTTAGCTAGCCACCATTCGCGCCGTTCGGCCTGGATTAAATCGCCGCACAATGCTCGGCCGCAGCGGATGAAATCGGGTAATTCGCCCATCATGGATATCCCCGGTCGATAAGTCGGAAACCTGGAAACCGTGTTGCAATCTTCAGGAATAGGATAGGGAATTTATGCAGGCTTCCAGGGTAATTCGTGAGCGCGTTTGCGGGGTAGTGCATCGTCCTCGCCTCTCTTTTTCACGTTGCTTGGCGCGACCTACGTCCCCACCTTGTGAATACGCATAGCTAAACATATTATGGGCGACGTCATGAGATAAAGCGATGACGTATGAGAGGATGAGACTGACTAATAATTGAATTTAAGAATATTTTCTTGACTTCGTGGAGACTGATGAGATGAAAATTGAACTTGAGGTTCAGAATGTCAAATGCCAGGGTTGCGCCAGCGCCATTCGCGATGGACTCGGCAAAAATCCGCAAATACGGGAAGTGCAAGTTGATGTGCCAACCGGTCGGGTCACCGTGGAAGCCGACAGCGATATTCGGGCGGAGCTGGGCGCCACGCTAAAAGGATTAGGCTACCCCGAAAAGGCTTGAAAAAACGCCCCTTGCCTAACGGGGGCGTTTTCGCAATACCTGCCTAGAAGCGGGTGCCTACATTCAGACCAAATACCCAGGGGTTGATTTTGACAGTGCCAATTCCTTCGCCGTTCAGCTTGGCGTCGGACTCGATATTGATGTAGCGCAGGTCAGCATTCACAAACCAGTTGGGCGCTACGTCGACATCAACGCCCAACTGTCCGGCAATACCCCAGGAGTCATCCAGTTTCAGACTGCTGCCGCTCAAAGCGCCTTTAGTTTTTTCACTAAAGAACTTGGTATAGTTCAGACCGAGGCCCGCATACGGGTGAATCGTACCGCTAGGCATGAAGTGATATTGTACGCTAAGGGTAGGTGGTAGATGCTTGGTTTCACCAATTCTTCCGGCGCCAGTCAGACTGATGTCGTGCTTGAAGGGCCAGGCGCCCAACAATTCCACGCCAATGTTTGGGTTGACCATATAAGTGACATTGAAGCCCAGGCTATAGCCATCGTCCACGTCAAGATCGGCGCCAGGCCCCAAACTCAGATTATCGGATTTTGGAAATACGCCGTAGATACCACCCCGGACCACCCAGTCGCCAGCCTCATAAGCCTGGACGGTTCCCGCCAGCAAACCACTGGCCAACGCCGCTGCCAAAGCACTCTTAAACGTTTTGGAAGACATCACGCGCTCCTTGAAAAACCATTTGTCGATATTGTTCGGATTGAAGAATCAAGGCACTATTAAATGCAGGGTCATTGTATGCCACAAGCAACAAATTAGTCAAAAATACTGATGTCTATCAAAATAGCAACGCTTATCGCATTCAATGATATTCGAGCGGAGGTAGAATTTGCGCCACCTCCTCAAACGTGGTCAGGCCCGCAGCAATCTGTAAGGCTGCGCTCACCCGCAAGGGCCGCATCCCATTTTCACGGGCTAAGCATCGCAAGACCTCTTCATCGACTCCGATCTGAAAAAGTCGACGCAATTCCGGGGTCACTTTCAGCAACTCGTACAGACCGATCCGACCCAGATAACCGGTGTTACGGCATTCCAGGCAGCCGTGCGGTTTATTGATAGTTTCCGGTTTGGGCAAGGACAGGGGATGAATCAGCGCTTCCCACAGCGCATCATCGATCTGATCAGGCTCCTTGCAATGGGGACAGAGGGTGCGCGCCAGTCGTTGCGCCATGACGCCGATCAGCACGTTCTGAATCAGATAGGGCGGGATGCCCAGGTCGAGCAAGCGGGTGATCGCGGAAACGGCGTCGTTGGTGTGCAGGGTCGACAACACCCGATGACCCGTCAGGGCCGCCTGCACCGCCATCTGCGCGGTTTCCAGGTCGCGAATCTCGCCCACCATGATAATGTCGGGATCCTGCCGCAGCAGGGTGCGGATGCCTTGGGCAAAGTTGAGGTCAATGGCCGGTTGCACCTGCATCTGATTCAGTTCGGGGATGATCATTTCAATCGGGTCCTCGACCGTGCAGACATTAACTTCCGGCGCCGCCAGATGGCGGAGCGTGGTGTACAACGTGGTGGTTTTGCCGGAACCGGTCGGACCGGTGACCAGCACGATGCCATGCGGTTGGGCGATCATGGAGCGCCAGACCGCTTCCTCGTCCGGCGCGAAGCCAAGATGAGCAAAATTTTTGGCGGCGGTGTCGGGGTCGAAAATGCGCAACACGCATTTCTCGCCAAAGGCGGTCGGCATGGTCGATAGCCGTAGTTCAATCTCGCGGCCCGCTGGGGTGAGCGTTTTGATGCGGCCATCCTGGGGACGCCGCTTTTCGGCGACATCCATGCGCCCCAGAATTTTAATGCGGCTGGTGACCGCGTTCATCACCGCCGACGGCAGTTGATAAATCGAATGCAATGCGCCATCGATGCGGAAACGGATGTGTCCCTGCTCACGGCGCGGTTCCAGATGAATATCGCTGGCGCGCTGGGAGAAGGCGTATTGCAGCAGCCAGTCCACAATTTGGACAATGGGACGCTCGTCGGCGCTCAGCTCGCCGCGCCGGCCCAGTTCCAGCAACTGCTCGAAATTGAGAATCCCTGAAACCGGCTCCAGCGCGCCCTTCATCGCGCCACGCACCGAGCGCGATACTCCGTAAAACTCCAGTTGGTAGCGGTTGATATCCAGCGGATTGGTGATCACCCGCTCGATATCGCGGCGCAGGGTCTGGCGCAGGACGGTTTGCCATTCGGTCAACCACGGTTCAGCCGTGGCGAAGATGACCCGGTTCTCGTTAGCGGCGACCGGCAGAATCTGATAGCGCGCCGCGTACTCGTAGGAAACGAAAGGCAGCAGGCGTTCAACCGCTGCAATATCGAGTTTGAGGGGATCAATCCGCCAATACGGCAATTCCGCCTTGCCCGCCAGCCACTCAGTCAGCAGTTCCAAGCTGAGCGGCTGGTATGGAGGCTGGCGTTGATGCAATTGCTTGTTGGCAATGACCACCAGTGGATGCAATTGAGTACGGTCGGCCTTGGCGCCCAGACCGGACCGCTCCACTTCCATTGCATCGACCAAACCGTCGGCAATCAGCTCGTCCAGCGCTTCTTTCAGCGTCAACCGATGTTCAGGTTGGCGCGATCGGGAAGAGGGTTGGGAATGTGGGTTGCCGCCCTGCGGGAACGTCTGGCTCGTAGGCGCAGCGAGGAAGCCAGATCGCCTCACACGGGTTCCAGCTTGGCGTAGGCGACCACCAGCCACTTGGGGCCGCCTGCGGCGGGGAAATCGATGCGCGCCCGGCTATGGTAACCTTCGCCTTCGACCGCCAGCACCACCCCTTCGCCGAATTTGGCGTGACGCACCCGCTGGCGCGGTTGCAGCCCACCGGAAGCGGTCGCTGTCGGCGGGGCGGCGGTTAATGTTCGCGCGCGGGGTTTGGTGCGGGCGCGAACATCCTGGGTTAACGCCTCTGGGACTTCCCCCACGAAGCGCGAGGGGCTTTGCGGACTTTCGCGGCCATACCAGCGGCGTTGCTCGGCATGGCAGAGATAGACTTGTTGCCGGGCGCGGGTCAGGCCGACATAGGCCAGGCGGCGTTCCTCCTCCAACTGCCGTTCATCGGCAGCCGAGCGGCTGTGGGGAAACAGTCCTTCTTCCCAGCCGACCAGGAACACCAGGGCGAACTCCAGGCCCTTGGCCATGTGCAAGGTCATCAATTGCACGCAATCTTCGCCAGCCCCGGCCTGGCGTTCGCCGGATTCCAGAGCGGCGTGGGCGAGGAAGGCGTTCAGCCAGTCCAGTGAAGTCGGTTCGGTGCCGATGATCACCGGGTCGATATGAGCGATGAAGCGGACGGTGACGTTGATCAGTTCGTCCAGATTTTCCACGCGCATTTCACCTTTGTCGGCCTGATCTTCCTCGTACATGGCGCGTAAACCGCTGTGCGTAATGACTGCGCCAACCCGTTCCGGCAGTGGCTGTTCGCGGGTGTTGGCGTCCAGCATCCCGATTAGGTCCAAAAACCGGCGCACGGCGTGAGCGGCGCGTCCGCCGAGGCCGTGGTTATTAGTAAGGCGCATCGCGGCTTGCCACAGGGAACTGCTATCAACGCGGGCGGCGTCGCGCAGCAAATCCAGGGTGCGTGCGCCGATGCCGCGCGGCGGAGTGTTCACAGCGCGCTCGAAGGAGGGATCGTCGTCGCGATTGGCGACCAGACGCAGATAGGCCAGCGCATCCTTGATTTCAGCGCGTTCAAAGAAGCGCAGACCGCCGTAAATGCGGTATGGCAGACCCATGCCGAGCAGGGTTTCCTCGAACAGGCGGGACTGGGCGTTAGAGCGGTAGAGAATAGCGGTTTCCTGGCGCTGACCGCCGTTTTCCGTCCATTGGCGGATGTGTTCCGCCACAAAGCGTGCTTCGTCTACCTCGTTGAAAGCGGCGTAGATGCGCACGGGGTCGCCGTCGCCAGCGTCGGTCCACAGGTTTTTGCCCAGGCGACGGGCGTTGTGGGCGATCAGGGCGTTGGCCGCCTGGAGGATGACGCCGGTGGAGCGGTAGTTCTGTTCGAGGCGAAGGGTTTGCGCGCCGGGAAAGTCGGTGGAGAAGCGCTGGATGTTTTCGACTTTCGAGCCGCGCCAGCCGTAGACGCATTGATCGTCGTCCCCGACGATGAAGATATCGCCCTCGCCGCCGCTCAGCAGGCGAATCCATTGGTACTGAACCGTGTTGGTGTCCTGGAATTCGTCCACTAGGACATGTTGGAAGCGTTCGCGGTAGTGGGCGAGCAGTTCGGGGTGGTCGCGCCACAGTTCGTAGGCGCGCAGCAGCAATTCACCGAAATCCACCAGGCCGACACGGTCGCATTCGCGCTGGTAGGCGGCGTAGATGCGCTGGTTTTGCCGGCGAGCGGGTTTGCCGTCGTCGACCACATCGGCAGGCCGCTGCATCTCATCCTTGCAGCGGTTGATGAAAGCGGCGGCGGCGGGCGGCGGCCATTTCTTTTCGTCCAGGCCGAGTTCGCGCAGCACCCGTTTTACCAGGCGGTTCTGGTCGTCGCTGTCGAGAATCTGGAAGGCGCGCGGCAGGCCGCTGTCCTGCCAGTGCTGGCGCAGCAAGCGATGGGCGATGCCGTGAAAGGTGCCAATCCATAGGCCGCCCAGCGGTTGCTCCAGCATGGCTTCAACTCGTCCGCGCATTTCAGCAGCGGCCTTGTTGGTGAAGGTGACAGCGAGGATGGACCAGGGCGAGGCGTTTTCCACCGCCAGCAGCCAGGCGACCCGCCGGGTCAACACGCGGGTTTTGCCACTGCCGGCGCCGGCCAGTACGCGCAGAGGCCCCAGCGGGGCGGTGACCGCTTGGCGTTGGGGTTCGTTAAGATTATCGAGAATCCAGGAAACGTCCATGACGGGGGATTCTAGCAGAAAATCCTGGCGAACCTTGCCGGGTTGAAGGAGAGCCTGGCTATGGTTTGGAAATGTGGCGCGAAAAAATATGGCTTATTCATAATAGCAGTTGGCGTCATTTTTCAATAAGAAACGGTTGCAAGAGCAACCCATATAACCGGGTCGCCCGCCAATCCCGGAAATACTCCAGGCCGATGGTCATGCCGCTATGGCCATCCTGTGGCTGTTCCCGGTAGGTGCCGAACAACCGATCCCACCAGGGCAGGTTGAAACCGAAATTGCTGTCGGTTTCCTCGACCCGTATTGAATGATGAACCCGATGCATGTCCGGGGTCACCAGCACCCAGCGCAATCGTCGGTCCAGTCCATCTGGCAAACCTACATTGCCGTGATTGAACATGGCTGTGGCATTCAGGATAATCTCGAACAGCATCACTGCGACTGGCGGCGCGCCCAGCAGCACAACCAGCGCCAGTTTGATCAGCATCGATAGGACAATTTCCAGTGGATGGAAACGCAGGGCGGTGGTGACATCGAAATCCAGATCGGTATGATGCATCCGGTGCAAGCGCCACAGCGCGGGAATCTTGTGAAACACGACGTGCTGCGTGTAGATGGCCAAATCCAGTAGCAGCAGCGAAGCGATCAACGCCAGCCAGAGCGGGATATGGAGCCAGCGAAACAGCCCCCAGCCATTGGCTTCCGCCAGTCCCGCTGCGCCAACCGCCAGCATCGGGAACACCAACCTCAGTACTACGCTGTCCACCACAATGATGCCGAGGTTGGCCGGCCAGCGCCGGATTCGCGCCAGCGTCAAGGTCCGGCGGGGCGCGCGCCATTCCCAGAACATCATGGCCAGTAGCACAGTGAAGAAGCAGCCAAGCCGGAGGATGGTTTCGTAGTGAAGCAGATCGGTCATGCTCAACTCCATGCGGTTTATAATGCGCCCTGCGGTAAACGTGAAAACCTTTGACCATCCACCACGGAGGATATTCCGGTGTCCCGATTAACCCAGATCATCCCCGGCCAGTTTCCCGGTGCCCGGCTACGCCGGATGCGCAGTGACGACTTTTCACGGCGATTGGTGCGGGAGACTGTGTTGACCTCCGCCGATCTAATCCAGCCGTTGTTCGTTATCGAAGGCCAGCAACGCCGCGAACCGGTGGCGTCGATGCCGGGCGTGGAGCGATTGACCGTTGATGAATTGCTGCATGAAGCCGAGAAGTTGGCAATGCTGGGCGTGCCCGCTGTGGCGCTATTCCCGGTGACGCCGCCGGAGGCCAAATCGCTGGACGCCGCCGAATCCTGGAATCCCGAGGGTCTGGCGCAACGGGCAGCGCGCGCGCTGAAACAGGCGATTCCTGAACTCGGCGTCATCACTGATGTGGCGCTGGACCCGTTTACCAGCCACGGTCAGGATGGGCTGATTGATGATTCCGGTTATGTGCTGAATGATGAGACCGTGGCCGTACTGGTCAAACAGGCGCTTTCCCACGCCGAAGCAGGGGTCGATGTTGTCGCGCCCTCGGACATGATGGACGGACGAATCGCCGCCATCCGCGAGGCGCTGGAGTCCAACGATTTCATCCATACCCGGATTCTGGCCTACTCTGCTAAATACGCCTCCAGCTTTTACGGGCCGTTCCGCGATGCGGTCGGTTCGGCGGGAGCCTTGGGCAAAGGCAATAAATACAGCTACCAGATGGACCCGGCTAACAGCGACGAGGCGCTGCGCGAAGTAGCGATGGATCTGGAGGAGGGTGCGGATATGGTGATGATCAAGCCAGGAATGCCCTATCTGGACATCGTGCGCCGGGTCAAGGATCAATTCGCTGCACCGACCTTTGTTTACCAGGTTAGCGGGGAATACGCCATGCTCCTGGCGGCGGCGCGCAACGGTTGGCTGGATGAACGGGCGGTGGTCATGGAATCGCTGCTGGCGATCAAACGAGCCGGGGCGGACGCCATTCTGACGTATTTCGCTGGAGCGGCGGCGAACTGGCTGCGGCAGGGATCATGAAGCAGGGAACCGTGTGGGTGCTGGCGGCGCTGGGCATCGCGCTGAGCATGTTTTTCCTAGCGATCATGCGCCCACCGGGTGGTCAGTCGTCGCCACCGGGTCAGGATTTGCCCTGGCAGATTACCGTCAGCCCGGATGGCGCATCCCTGAGCGTGTTCGGTTTGACCCTGGGCGAGAGTACGCTGCGGGATGGAGTGAATAAGCTGGGCCGGCGTTATGAATTGGGTATGTTCGAGGATCAGGCCGGACGGTGGAGCCTGGAGGGGTATTTTCGGGATGCAGTTGTTGGCGGATTGAACGCGCGGCTGGTGTTATCGGCGCGACTGCCGGAATCGGCCCTAGCGGCGCTGAAGACCCACGCAGGCGAGGGTAAGCCAACGATGGATCAAGGTCGCCGCTATCCGGTGACCGAGGCGGATCAGGATTTGGCGTTGAGCGCTGTGATTACAGCCATCACCTACCTGCCCGTGGTGAAGTTCGACGCCGACCTGGTCCGTCAACGCTTTGGCGAACCGGCGGAACGGATCGCTGTTCAGGATGGCGCGCACTGGTTGTATCCAGCGCTGGGGCTGGATTTGCTGCTGGGCGACAATGGTGGGACCTTGCTGCAATATGCGCCGCCAGCGGAATTTGAACAACGGCTGCGGGCACCGTTAGGCGAAGTTGACGATAAGGGGAATCGATAACAATGCAAACCGGTCAACCCGATCAATATGCGGTGATGGGCTATCCCATCGCCCATAGCAAATCGCCGCGAATTCATGCTCTGTTCGCCGCTCAGACCGGACAGAATCTGGAGTATCGCGCCATTCTGGTGGAGCCGGGCCATTTCCCGGCAGCAGCGCGCGCTTTCCGCGACGGGGGCGGCAAGGGTCTAAATATTACAGTCCCATTTAAGCAGGATGCCTGGGTTTTCGCTGATCTCCTCAGCGCCCGTGCTGAGAGAGCGGGCGCTGTCAACACGCTGCTCTTTGAACCCAATGGGGTCCGGGGGGACAATACCGACGGATTGGGGCTCGTGCGAGATTTAACTGTCAATCACGGTTATCCGCTCACCGGAAAACGGATTCTGCTGCTGGGTGCAGGCGGCGCGGCGCGGGGCGTGTTGCAACCCTTGCTGGCGGAAAAGCCGGCGCAATTGATGATCGCCAACCGCACGGCGGAAAAGGCGCTGGGGTTGGCGCTGCGCTTCAACGATTTGGGGCAGGTATCCGCGTCCGGCTTTGGTGAATTGGCGGGGCGGCGGTTCGATCTGATCATCAACGCCACCGCCGCAGGTTTGGACGACGCCGTTCCTCCCCTGCCGGACGAGGTGCTGGCGGTGGAGGGCTGGTGCTATGACCTGATGTATGGCCGGGAACCGACCGCGTTTGTCCGCTGGGGCCGGGAACACGGCGCGGTCCAATCTCTGGACGGGCTGGGGATGTTGGTGGAGCAGGCGGCGGAGTCGTTTCATCTGTGGCGGGGAGTGTGGCCAGAGACGAGGCCAGTAATCGCAGCGCTCCGGGAAAGTTGAGTTAACTGGTGATCAGCAACCGCCCCGCCATCAAAACCACCACCAGTAAAAACACCGGACGAATGAACGGCGCGCCGTAGCGAATAGCGCTATGCGCGCCAAGAAATGCGCCGCACATCAGCAGCACTCCCATGCTTAGTCCGACGACGTAGTCGATATTGCCGAGCGCGACGAAGGTCAGCAGGGCAGTCAGGTTGCTGATAAAGTTCATGAACCGGGCTACTCCGGCAGCCGCGACCAAATCCAGGCGGAACAGCCTCATCGCTGTCGCCATCCAGAATGCGCCGGTGCCGGGACCAATGAAGCCATCGTAAAAGCCAATCAAGCTGCCGGCGGTCACTTGGACACTGCGCGGATGCGTCGTGGGCGGTTCCGGGACGCTCACGATGGCAGGGCGGACGCGACGCGGCCAGATCAGATAGGCCGACGCCAGCAGAATCGCTAGGGGCAACAACTTTTTCAACACTCCGGCGCTCATCAGATAAATCAATACTGCCCCCAGCAGCGCACCGGCGAACGTGCTGAGACTCATCGCCCACCACAGCGCAGGTTGAAGCAGTTTTTTGCGGATAAAAGTCAGCGAGGCGCTGAAAGTGCCAAACGTGCCGATTAATTTGTTGGTGCCCACCACTAGATGCGGCGGCATCCCGATACTCAACAGCGTTGGCATGACCAACATGCCGCCGCCGCCAGCGATCGCGTCAATAAAGCCCGCTAGTAAAGCCACTGCGCCCAGTAGCAACAAGGTGGCAAGATCGAGGGTCAATTCCATGAAATCAGGCGATTTCCTCAGCGAGCCTCGCCAGCAAGCTGTGTAGCGCAGCCGGATCGGGCAAGCGGTATTCAGCCACCGTTGGCGCTTCTGGCCCAATGCCCAGCGCGATTCCTCCCAGCGCCCTCGTTGCCGTCAGCGCTGGTTCGTCGTTGATCGCATCGCCAGCATACAGCACAGTTACCGGCCCAACGCTGTCTTGAGCGACAATCGTCTGCAATGCTGTGCCTTTATCTTGTCCAATTTCCGGTAATACTTCGATAGCCAACGGGTTGTCCAGGAGACGCAAACGGTACGCATGAGGCGCGAGCAGCGAAAATGTCCGCATTCTTAACGACTCGACCCGGTCTGCGGCCAGTAACCGATAGTGAACGGTAAAACCGAACGGTTTTTTCTCCACCCAGGCGCCTGGATAATCGGCCATTGCTCCTTCCACAATGGCGCACAGTGGATCGAGAAAAGCACGGCTTTCCAGAGCCTCGTTAGTTACACAGCGCTCTCCGGCAATGCGCAATTCCAGACCGGTCGATCCGCCGTAGCGCAAAGCGTCCAGCTTGACCATGTCGATCAGATTATCCAGCGCCCGGCCACTGACCACGCCGACGGTGATCCGCGGCCATGCGGCCAACTGCGCCAGCACCTCGCGCAAGGCAGGATCGAGGTGCGCCAGCCGGGGATGATCCACCAGGGGCGTCAGCGTCCCATCGTAATCAAAGAGCAACGCCAACCGGTATCCCGAGCGATAGGCAGCCGCCAGTTTTTGGGAGATAAAAGTGATCATGGGATGGTCCTTGCAGCAGCCATTTTCAATCGAATTCTAAGCAAAATAGCCCACTCTGGTATAAGAATTAAAGAAACCACCCAAACAGGCGGAATCCCATGCTCCCGACGGCCTACCAGCATCTTCATCGCGACCTGCAAACCTTCATCCCGTCTGCGCGCCTGATCAGCGATCCCTTGCGCACTCTGGCCTATGGAACCGACGCCAGCCTGTACCGGCTGATTCCCCAACTCGTGGTGCGGGTCGAGAGCGAGAATGAGATGAAGCGCGTCTTGGCTCTGGCGCATCAACATCGCACGCCGGTCACGTTCCGCGCCGCTGGCACCAGTCTGTCCGGGCAGGCGGTTAGCGATTCGGTGATTCTGCAATTGGGCGATGGCTGGCGGGGCTGGCGCATTGGCGACAGCGCGGCGACCATCAGCTTGCAACCGGCGGTGATCGGCAGTCACGCGAATCGCTATCTGGCTCCTTATAAACGCAAGATCGGTCCAGACCCTGCTTCGATCAACGCCTGCTGGATCGGCGGCATCGCCGCCAATAACGCCAGCGGCATGTGCTGCGGCACTGCGCAGAACAGCTATCAAACGCTGCATAGTATGCGAGTTATGTTGGCCGATGGCGCGATGCTGGATACCGGTGATCCGGCCAGCCGCACAGTGTTCAAGGTCAGTCACAGCGCATTGCTCGCGCAATTGGCGGAACTGGGTCAACGCACGCGGGCTAATACCGCGCTGGCCGAACGGATTCGCGCCAAGTTCAAAATCAAGAACACCTGTGGCTACAGCCTCAACGCTCTGGTGGATTATGAAGACCCGTTTGAAATCCTGCAGCATCTGATGATTGGCTCCGAAGGGACACTGGGCTTCATCGCTGAGATTACCTATCGCACGGTCGAGGAGCATACCCACAAGGCCACGGCGCTGCTGATTTTCCCGGATATTCAAACCGCCTGCACAGCGGTCGCGGCGCTGAAAAGTCAGCCGGTGGCGGCGGTGGAGCTGATGGATCGCGCTTCGCTCCGTTCCGTGGAGAACAAAGCGGGTATTCCCGACTACTTCAAGACCCTGCCGGAGACTGCCGCTGCCCTGTTGGTGGAAACGCGGGCAGCGGATGCAGAAACATTGTCTGCTCAGGTGGCTGCCGTGACCGGGGCGATCAATGACCTGCCGACCCTGGTTCCACTGCACTTTACCGACCGTCCCGAGGAATTTAGCCGCCTGTGGGCCATCCGTCAGGGATTGTTTCCCTCGGTCGGTTCCGCGCGGGCCGCGGGAACGACTGTGATTATCGAGGACGTCGCGGTTCCTGTGCCGCGCCTGGCGGCGATGACCCTGAATTTACAAAGCCTGTTCGACCAGCATGGCTATCGCGGCTCCATCATTTTCGGCCATGCGCTGGAAGGCAACCTGCACTTCGTGATTACGCCGGACTTTAGCCAGCCCGAGGAAACCGTGCGCTATCATCGCTTCATGGACGATGTCTGCCACATGATCGTCGACAAGTACGACGGCTCGCTGAAAGCCGAGCATGGCACAGGCCGTAATATCGCACCGTTTGTGGAACTGGAATGGGGGCAACAAGCCTATCAGTTGATGCGTGAAATCAAAGGATTGTTCGATCCTCACGGCTTGCTGAATCCCGGAGTGATTCTCAACGACGACCCTGAAATTCATATCAAAAATCTCAAACCGATGGCCGCAGTCGATCCGCTGGTTGATAAATGCATCGAATGCGGCTTCTGCGAACCGAACTGTCCCTCGCGTGCTTTAACCCTGTCGCCGCGACAACGGATTGTCGGTTTGCGCGAACAGGCGCGGTTGCGGGCCTTGGGTGCGGATTTAGAACGATTGAAGACGATCAGCACGGCGTATGCCTATCAGGGTGTCGATACCTGCGCCAGCGACGGGCTGTGTGCGCTGGCCTGTCCGGTAGGGATTAATACCGGGACGATGATGCTCAAGCAGCGCGAACAGGGCCGGGGCGCATTGGCGCGTATGGTGGGCAACCAGGCCGCGAACTCTTTCTCCACAGTAACCTTTGCCACCCGCGCCAGCTTGACCGCCGCCGATCTGGCGCATCGAGCGCTGGGTACGACACTCTTAGGCGGTCTGACCGGCATGACGCGCAAGCTGTCTGGCGGTCGCCTGCCGCCCTGGCATCGCTGGTTGCCAACCGCTGGCGTACTACCCAGACTTGAGAAAGCAGGCGTTGAAGCAGAACGTCCCCGCGTAGTCTATTTCCCCAGTTGCGCCAGCCGGACTATGGGGCCAGCCCGGGACGATCCGGAGAACGAAGCTCTGCCAATCAAGACTGTTGCCTTGTTGCGCAAGGCCGGTTACGAAGTGGTGATGCCGGACAACGTCGCGGGTCTGTGCTGCGGGCAGCCTTTCGCCAGCAAGGGCCTGCCAGAGCAGGCCAGCGCCAAGCAGGATGAATTGGAAAGGGCGTTGCGAGTCGCCAGTCGCGACGGTCGAGACCCGATCGTGTTCGACACCAGTCCCTGCGCTTTCCGGGTAAAACCGGGCGAGGCGTCGACTCAGCTCCAGGTGTACGACATCGCCGAATTTATCCACGATTTCGTACTCGACCGGCTAGAATTGGAGAAATTGCCGGAAACCGTGGCGCTGCACTGCACGTGCAGTAACATCAAGATGAGCTTACAAACTAAACTCAAAGCCATTGCCGAGGCGTGTGTGGAAAAGGTGGTTGTCCCCGATGCTATTTCCTGTTGCGGCTGGGCCGGGGATAAGGGCTTTACCTATCCTGAATTGAACGCCAGCGCCTTGCGGGATTTAAAAGCTGCGTTGCCGGACAATTGTCAGTCCGGCTATTCCACCAGCCGCACCTGCGAAATCGGTCTGTCCCTGCACAGCGAGCGCTATTACCGCTCGATTGTGTATCTGGTAGATCGTTGTTCAAGTCCGCGCTAATCTATCAGTGAATCAAATTCGATCATATTGAGGATTTTATTATGTTTCATCGTTTTTTCACCGTATTAGCAACTTGCGTTTTGGCGCTGACCCTGGCGTTGCCGACTCTGGTCAATGCGCAAAAGCTTAATCAGCAACTGGCCGGCGGCAGCGTTCTGGAAGTCATCAAACGACGGGGGACAATGAAGATTGGCATGTCGACCTTTGTTCCCTGGGCGATGCGCGACAAAAATGGCGAGTTGATCGGCTATGAAGTCGATGTCGCCAAAAAACTGGCCGAGGATATGGGAGTAAAAGCGGAATTCGTTCCGACCGCCTGGGATGGCATTATTCCTGCCCTATTAGCCGGTAAGTTCGACATTATTATCGCCGGTATGTCCATTACCCCGGAACGGAATCTGACCGTCAACTTTTCCTTGCCGTATGCCAATTCCGGCATCCAGATGGTGGCTAATAAGGAGTTGGCGGATGGATTCAGCACACTGGAAGATTTTAACAAGCCCGAAATCGTGTTGGCGGTGCGGCGTGGCGCGACTCCGGCGACCGCTGCTCGGCGGATGATGCCCAAGGCCACACTGCGGCAGTTCGACGAGGATGCGCTGGCGTTGCAGGAAGTGCTCAATGGCAAGGCCCATGCCTTTGTCACCAGTACGCCTACACCGGCTTTCGAGGCGTTGAAACATCCCGACAAGTTGTTTCTGCCGATTGCAGAGCCTTTCGTACAGGGCGCAGAAGGTTTCGCATTGCGCAAAGGCGATCCCGACGCGCTGAACTTCTTTAATAACTGGATCATGCTGCGCCAGCAAGACGGCTGGCTGAAAGAACGGCATGATTACTGGTTCAAGAGCCGTGACTGGGCTGGGCAGGTTATGGAGTAGGAGCGCTATCAGCCATCATTCGGCTGGCCAGTTCCGCCAATTCGGCCTCGAATCCAGCGACCAGCTCTGCCGGTTCGTCAACGACGCCACTGTCCGTAGCCACGCCGACCGTGATCGATTCCGCGTAACTCAGCACGCAAAAACCAATGCCAATGCCGGTCACTTGCGGCACCCAGCCCAATCCCCGTTCGATCAGCGATCCGGCCAGATATAGTTTTTCCTCCGGTCCCGGCACATTGGTTAGCACGGCGGTCGCCTTGGTCCCATACAGCCGCATGATCCCGTGCTCCAACCAGTGAGGGAACCGGCCGACCAGCTTGATCAGCAATCGGTTCGCGACCGCTTCCGGCGAGGCCTTGACCCGCTCCATCCGCGCCCGCACTGCTTTCAGGCGCGCGACTGGATCCGCAATATCCAGCGGCAGGCTCAGAAAGATCACGGCGAATTCATTGCCCAGGCGAATTTCCTCCTGATAGGGCCGCAGATTGAACGGCACTGCCAGGCGTATTTTCAACCCAGACCGCATTTCGCCTCGCGCTCGCAAATAGCGTCCCAGCGCGCCCACCGTAGCAGTCAACATCACATCGTTCACTCGTCCACCCCAGCGCTGGCGAATGCCAGTGATCTTGTTGAGCGGGATCGACGCTGACCAGGCCATGCGTTTCTGTCCGTTCAACCGTCCACGCAAGAGAGTTCGGGTATCGGGCGGCAGCAACGGCTGGCGCAACAAGGTCGCCAGGAACGCCATGCTCCAGCGCCATCGTTCCCGCCAGCCCAGCATCGGACGTGGCGCCTTGGCGGTTTTCGCCGCCAGCCGGGCTTGCATTCGCCGTTCCTCCAAACTCGACGCTTGCGCCACTGTCGCTTCGTCTGGGTGAGGCGCCCGGTCAGCCAGGGTCAGGAATACTCGCAACAGTGCGATGCCGTCAGCGATGCAGTGATGGACCTGGAACACCACCGCGCCTCCCGCGCCGGCGTTGTCCACAGCGACGCAACGCCACAGTGGCCGGTTGAAATCCAAAGGCTGGCTGGCCAGTTCGCCGATCAGCGCCTCCAAAGTCCTTGCATCGCCCATCTTCGGCAACTGCCGCCATTCCAGATGGTTATGGAGATCGAACGTTGCATCCTCGACCCAGGCATAACGAACACCGCGCTGGACCAGGCGTTGTCGAAACCGGTCAAAGGGAAGTAGTCGATCCCGCAGAATCGCCTTGAACTGTTCCGGCTCCAGCGGCGCGTCCAGCAACAGCATGACGGTGACCACCATCGGCTGGTTCGGCGTATCCATTCGCGCCCAGGTCACATCGCTCCAGGCGGTCCATTCCCAGGCAGAACCACGGTCGGACAGATCATGGACCATGGGTAACCGTTCAGTCCCCCCCTTTGGCAAAGGGGGGTGAGGGGGGATTTTAGCCTCGTTGCCCATGCGGAATCCCCCCCGGTCCCCCTTTTTCAAAGGGGGGAGGTGAATGCTTACGGCCATGGGAGCTTGACTCAGCGCCGCGATCCCGTCCATACCACGCCGTGAAAGACTGCTCAACCTGGCGCGCATCCAGTTCCTGATCCCAGGGACTCATCAGGGTCACGAAGAGCAGTTTCTCGAACTCCCCGGCAAAGCGACTGATCACGGCGCCAGGATCGTCGATCAGTTTACGGTCGGCCACCAATCCGAAATGCACGCGGTTATGGTAACTGAGGATGCTGACGCCCATGCCGATCTGACCGGATTGCGGCACCCAGAACATCATCTCGGCCAAGCGCGCTCCGCCCAGATAAATCGCCTCCCGCGGACCGGGCACGTTGGTCATCACCGCCGAGGCTTTTTTGCTCAAAATCTCCAGCAACGACTGTTGCAACAAATTGGGACCCATACCCGCGGCTCCCAGTAAACCCAGGGCGAGAATCGGCTGATAAGAATCCTTTAGTGCGTTCATCCGCCGCCGCACCTCGTACACCCGCTCCAGCGGATTGGCGATGCCCACCGGCATCGCCAGGAACACCAGCCCGAAGAAATTACCCAGATTAGCGGCTTTCTCTAGCGGCCGCAGATTGACCGGAATCACCGCCCGCACTTCCAGGTTTCCGGGAACCGGATCGCCCTGTTCTAGCAGGTAGTCGCGCAAGGCGCCAGCGACACAGGCCAGCAACACATCATTGACCGAGCCGCCGAGCGCTCTGGCGACCGCCTTGACTTCAGGCAGGTTCAGCGGTTCAGCCCAGGCGACCCGCTTGGTCACGCCTAGCTTGCCCTTGAAGCGGGTGGGGGAATCGTCGTTCATTAAGGCCAGTCGGGCGATTTCCGCCGCCAGTTGTGCGCCGTTGCGGGCATAATCCAGCGCTTGCGTGGGATGCCGGACTAGGTCAAAACCCTCGCCAACCAGTCCGCGCCCCACTTTCAGAGCGCTCATCAATTTATCGACCGGTTCAAAAAAACGCCGGAAAATCCCATCCTCTTCGATACGCTCGACTGCTTCGGCAGGTGAAGATTGCGCATCGGGCGCGGGATCGGTGAGGGATAACAAGACGTGAATCAGGGCGATGCCATCGGCGTAGCAATGATGGATGCGCAGGATGATAGCGCTGCCGCCCTGATAGTCTTCAACCAGGTGGAACTGCCATAGCGGTTTGGAGAAATCCAGCGGCGTACTCATCAGATCGCTGGCCAGGTATTGCAATTCCGCCTGGTCAGCCCGACCAGGCAGCGCGGTGCGCAGCAAATGCCGGCGGATATCAAAGTAGGGGTCGCTTTCCCAGAAAGCGCCGGCGCTCTTCTGAACCGCCCGTTGGGTGAAGCGGCGATATTTGAGAAATCGGTTTTCGATGACCGTTCGCAACCGCTCATAATCCAGTCGCTCGGCGAAGATCATCACTCCGGTGATCATCATTAGATTGGTCGGCTGCTCCATGCGTAACCAGGCCGTGTCAATCCCGGAGATGCGTTCGCTTTCTTCTTTCCTGGGCATGAGGAAATCTACCCTTGGTGGGAGCTGGGTTGATGCCATCCGGTCACCGGATAAACATGTATTCTAAGCCTATAGTTTACCGAGAGCTTTGCTGAATTGGCCGCTGATTGTATCGATAGAGAGGTTGCTTATGCGCATTGGCGCCGGGCTATTCTGCAGGCGACTTGCATAGTTAAAGATTTTCGGCATCGTAAAATCTATAATTGTAAAACCATTAAAAAAACGCCACCCCCGTGGAGCTGCAACGACATGAATTACTTTGTTACCGGCGCTTCCGGCTTTATCGGCCGACGTCTTGTCGAAAAATTACTGCAACGTCAAGATAGTACGGTTTATTATCTGATTCTGGAGCGTGAGCTGCCTATCGTAGAAACATTGCGTGAGCGCTGGGGCCAGAACGCCGACCGCACCGTGCCGATCCTTGGCGATCTCACGCAACCGCGCCTGGGGGTGGCGGACAGCGATGTCGCCCGGCTTAAGGGCCAAATCGATCACCTCTTTCATCTGGCGGCGATTTACGATCTCAAGGCCAGCGCCGAAGTCCAGGAAAAGGTCAATATCCAGGGTACCCGTCATGTCGTTGCCTTCGCCGAAACGGTCGAGGTGGGCTGTTTTCATCTGACTAGCTCGATCGCCGCCGCTGGCCTGTATGAAGGCGTATTCCGCGAGGATATGTTCGACGAAGCCGAGGCGCTCGATAATCCTTACTATCGCACCAAGCATGAATCGGAGGGGATTGTACGCCGCGAATGCTCCCAGCCCTGGCGGGTCTACCGGCCCGGTGCAGTGGTGGGCGATTCCCGCACGGGCGAAATGGACAAGATTGACGGCCCGTACTACTTTTTCAAGCTGATTCAGAAAGTGCGCAATCTGTTGCCGCCCTGGATGCCCATGATTGGCATCGAAGGCGGTCGGCTGAACCTGGTGCCGGTCAATTTCATTGTGGACGCCCTGGACCACATCGCGCATCAACCGGGTCTCGATAGCCAATGCTTCCATCTGGTCGACCCAAAACCGCACCGGGTCGGCGATATCCTTAATCTGTTCGCCCGTTCCGCCCATGCCCCGGAAATGACGCTGCGGTTTAACGCCTTGATGTTCGCCTTTGTGCCCGAGATCATCAAAACTGGACTGTCGCAACTGAAACCGGTGCGGCGGATCAAGAACCAAATTCTCAAGGATCTCGGCATTCCCGCCGATGTGTTGGGGTTGATCAATTACCCAACTCGCTTCGACTGTCGTCAGACCCTGAAGGCGCTCGAAGGGACGGATATCGCCGTGCCTCCGCTGGAAACATACGCCTGGAAATTGTGGGATTACTGGGAGCGTCATCTCGATCCCGATCTGTTCGTCGACCGCACGCTGAGCGGAGCGGTGAAGAACAAAGTCGTGCTGATTACCGGCGCATCCTCCGGCATCGGCAAGGCCGCCGCGCTGAAGGTGGCGGAAGCGGGCGCTAAAACCCTGATTGTCGCTCGCACCGAAGAAAAGTTGCTGGATACCCAGCGGGAAATTCAGGAACGTGGGGGGATTGCCCACGTTTACACGGCGGATGTCGCTGATATTGCGTCCTGTGATGCGCTGATTCAGCAGGTGCTGGCCGAGCATGGCAGGGTGGATATCCTGGTTAATAATGCCGGTCGCTCGATTCGCCGGGCCATTGAGAATTCGCTGGATCGCTTCCACGATTACGAACGCACCATGCAACTCAACTATTTCGGGGCGCTGCGGCTGATTATGGGTTTCATCCCGAGCATGATGGCGAAAAAACATGGGCACGTCATCAACATTTCCTCAATTGGCGTACTGAGCAACGCGCCGCGTTTCTCGGCTTATGTTGCCTCCAAGGCGGCGCTGGACGCTTTCGCCCGCTGTGCAGCCGCCGAATTCTCCGATAGCGGCATCGAGTTCACGACCATCAACATGCCCTTGGTGCGCACCCCGATGATCGCGCCGACGAAAATTTATCAGCATGTGCCGACGCTCAGTCCGGACGAAGCCGCCGATTTGATTGTTCAAGCCATTATTGACCGACCGGAGCGCATCGCGACCCGGATCGGCGTGTTTGCCCAGGTGCTCCATGCCCTGGCGCCTAAGGTGTACGCGGTTATCATGAACACGGCCTTTCGGCTGTTCCCCGAATCAGCAGCCGCTAAAGCGCCGAACCCTGAATCCCAGGAACCCTCGCTGGAACAAATTTCCTTTGCGCAGTTCACACGAGGTATTTACTGGTAATCCGCGTCCATTTAGTCACAACGACCCGTGAGAGAAGAGCCATGAAATTAAAAATTGGCGACCCCGCCCCCCAGTTCACCGCGACGACCACCGATAACAGTGCTGTCAAATTGTCCGATTATTTTGGCCGCAAACTGGTGCTGTATTTCTACCCCATGGACGATACTCCTGGTTGCGCCAAACAGGCTTGCTCCCTGCGCGACCATTACCAGGAAATTCAGGACAAGGACGCTGCGATTCTGGGCGTTTCCACCCAGGATGTGGGTTCCCACCAGCGCTTCACCGAAAAGTACAATATCAGCTTCCCGCTGATTGCCGATACCGATGGCGCGGTCAGTCGCGCCTATGGCGCCATGGGCGGCGGAGTGATGGGAACAGCCGCCAGCCTGTTTGGCGTGGCGAACCGCATTACTTACCTGATCGACGAGAGCGGTCATATTGCCCATATCATCGACAAGCCGAATTGCGCGAACCATGCGGAGGAAGTGCTTAAGCTGTTGTAAGTTTTTCTTACGTTTGTTCTGTTCGGTTGCAGACGAATCCATGCCACCATAGTGATCATAAAACGAATGACTACCGGCGCTACCCCATCCTTACAGCCGTCCATCCAGGAATCCGCTCCTACTCTCCCATGGGAGAATGGCGCGGCCAGCCAACAGGGAGGTCGCCATGAACAACAGGATCGCTGGGGACTTTTCCAGCTACACAACCAGGAAGGACTGCTGGCGATTGTGGCCGATGGCATGGGCGGGCATCGGGAGGGCGCGCTGGGGGCGCAAATCGTTATCGACACCGCCCGGGATTTCATTCTGCATCCGCCGTTGTCCCTGGAAACGGATCCTCCCGCCGCGCTCAACCAGTTGAGCCGGCGCATGCATGAAATAATCAACAGCCGGTCGGAAACCGCTCGCAGTACGCTGGTCATGGTCTGGCTGGCGGGCGGGCGGGCCTACTGGCTGAATATCGGCGACAGCCGCCTCTATCATTTCCGGCAGGGCCATCGCTTGATGCGCACTCGCGATCATTCCGTGGTCCAATTGCTGACCGATCTTGGTGAAATCCAGGAGTCCGAGATGGGCGCGCATCCAGCGCAAAACCGGCTTTACCGCTGCCTGGGCGGCGAAGAATTGCCGCGACCGGACCAGGGTAACTTGGCCATCGAAGCCGGTGATCTGTTGGCGCTCTGCTCAGATGGCGTCTGGGAGCATGTGACCGAAAGCGAGTTTTGGATGACCACCCGGGATCATGGCCTGGCAGTCGCCGCTCATCGATTGATTGAGATGGCTGTGCAGCGCGGTGGCGCGGATGCTGATAACGCAACGCTGGTGCTGTTGCGCATGGATCCAGGCGCCGCGAGCGATGCTCCGCGCTGGCTGCGCTGGCTATCGGCGGGGTTCAGCTCGTTGCTCAACCGCGACCGGCGCTAGGCAGGTCCACCGATTGCGCCAACAACGTCCACTGCAAAGGGCAGCTCGATGACTGAAGAAACCAACGCCCTGCCCAATGGCTATAACCTGCACCGCTATCAGATCGAAGGGGTGTTGGGCGCCGGCGGTTTTGGCATCACCTATCGGGCCATCCACGAAGCCCTGCAAAACGAGGTCGCGATCAAGGAGTATTTCCCGGCGGAATGGGCCTATCGCGATCACAATGGCGTCAATGTCCGCCCGAATGCCCAAGGACAAATCCCCGCCCGGCAGAGCGAGCCTCCCTGCTACCAGTGGGGCCTGGAACGCTTCCTGGATGAAGCCAAGATTCTGGTGCAAGTTAATCATCCCGGCGTGGTGCGGGTGCGCGATTACTTTGCAGCGAACGGCAGCGCTTATATCGTGATGGAATATGAGGATGGCGAATCGCTGAGCGCTATGTTGCAACGTGGCGGTATTCTCCCCGAGCATGAATTGCACCGCCTATTGAACGACGTTATGCCGGCGCTGGAAGCCGTGCATAGTCAGAATTATCTGCACCGGGATCTCAAGCCGAGCAATCTTTACATTCGCAGTCGCGACGGCCATGTCATGCTGCTCGACTTCGGCGCCGCCCGACAAGCGTTGGGGCGGCGCACCCGTAGCGTTACCAGCGTCGTGACGCCGGGTTACTCACCCATCGAGCAATATGTGACCGTTGGCGAGGATTACGGTCCCTGGACCGATATCTATGCCCTTGGCGCGGTCATGTACCGCTGCATCACCGGCGCACCACCTATTGAAGCGCCAGGCCGGGTACTGAAGGACCCTGTCCAGCCGGCCATGGAAGTTGGTGCGGGTCTTTATTCGCGTGGATTGTTGCAAGTCGTCGACCAAGCGCTGGCGGTTCGACCCGAAGACCGTTTTCAGAGCGTGGCCGCCATGCGGCAGGCGTTGCTGCAAGCGACTGACCAATCGAACAGTCAGGTTGATTTCTCTCCGGTGCCGCCCATCCGGTCCGATTTGCTGGATTTACCCTCATCAACTTCTCTGCGCTTCGAACCCCTTACACCGCCGCGGCCGGGATCGGCGCCGCCAGCGCCCCATTGGCCTGATAAGCAAACGCCGCCAGCGCCCAAGCGACCTTCTACCCCTTCGCATCCTTTAGCGCCCATCCATGAACCGCCTGAGTATGAGTCGCTCTCCCCGACCGTTGAATCGCTGCCTGACTTGACACTGGATCAGATCGAACCGCGCGCGCCATCACGAGCGATTGACAGCGAACCCTCCTCTGCGCCGCTTCAGTCTACGGAGAGTGATCTTTCTTTGCCGATGCTGGAGAACATTTGGGAGCATCTGGACGAGGGCCAATCTGAAGTTTCTCCGGCAAAACCGGCCATGCAAGCCCCTCAGCAACCGCCCCTGGAACCGTCGAAGTCTTTGCTCAAGCGATCGCCTAAATCGGCGCTGGAACATCTTAAAAAAGTCTCGGCCAAGCGGGGAAACTCGATGAGCATCCCTGTCGAGCAGGTAGAACCTCTTTCATCGCCGCGATCGCGAACCCATCCTATCGCAGAAGAAGCGGTTGCTCAGCAAGCGCTGGCGGCGGCTCCGCAGATCGCGCCTGAGCCAGGTAAACCGGCGCCTGACACCCAAAGGATCAATTGGAAACGAGCGTTATTGGTTGCATTTGGTATCTCGGCATTTCTTGGAGTCGGTTTGCTTTCCTATGAGTACTACCAGGCTATCCAGGCGCGGCAGCAGCTTGAAGCCGCCGCCCTGAAAAAACAGGAGGAGGAAGAAGCAGCCCGTCGCGCTCAGGAAGAAGCCCGACAACGCGAAGCGAAACTCACGGGTTATATCAATCAGGCTCGTGAATTCATCGCCAAACGGGAGTGGCGTCAGGCTCACAGCGCCCTGGAGCAAGCAGCAGCGATCGATCGCCAGTATCCAGCGCTAATAGCGGCTCAAAGTGAATTGATCACGGCGGAACGCTCGGTGCCTCCCCCCCGGACATTCACCGATCCTATCACTGGCATCGAGTTGAACTGGGTTGAAGGCGGCTGTTTCAACATGGGCAGCCCATCGATCGAACGAGATCGCGGTAGCGACGAATCCCTTCATCAGGTCTGTGTAGCGGGTTTCTGGATCGGCAAAACCGAAGTGACTAACAGCCAATTTCGCCGTTTTAAACCCAGGCATGATAGCGGCTCTTTCCAGGGGCGTTCCCTGGATACGGACCTGCAACCGGTAGTCAACTTAAACTGGGACGACGCGCAGGCTTTCACCGAGTGGTTGACCTGGGAATCGGGCGCAGGCAAACGATTTCGACTGCCGACCGAAGCAGAATGGGAATACGCGACCCGGGCTGGAACCGATACCCGGTATTATTGGGGCAACACCATTGATCCTCGCTATGCCAACTTCTCCGACCGTAACGATCCAACTGGCGCGTCCATCGGCAATTTGGACGATGGCCAGTCGGTCAGCGCGCAGGTGGGGAGTTATCTACCGAACGCCCTCGGGTTGCATGATGTGGCGGGGAATGTCTGGGAATGGACTTGTTCTGAATATTACTCAAATTACTCAGGCGAGGAGCAACGCTGTTCCGCCAAACGGTCCGGCCAGGGTCAACGGGTTGCGCGGGGAGGATCCTGGAATAATGGCGCGGGCGATTTGCGCTCGGCCAAACGTTTGCCCCGAAAACCGGGCGACCGCGATGCGCTGACCGGTTTCCGGGTGATCATGGAGGAATGAGCTAGGCTTTGGGGCGGCGGCTAACCAGGAAAGTAGCGGTTCCCTCGACCACCACCTTGTCGCCGACCGTGCAGACCGTGCTCATGACAACGCGCCGGCGTTCCTGGACAATCTCCTGAACGGTGCAAAGCGCGGTGACAGTGTCTCCGATGCGCACCGGGGCCTTGAAACGCAATTGTTGATCCACGTAGACCGCGCCAGGGCCGGGCAGGCGGGTGCCCGCCACGCAGGAAATCAGGCCAGCGCAGAACATGCCGTGGGCGATACGGCTTTTAAACTGGGTCTGAGTAGCAAACACTTCATTGCAGTGGATGGGGTTATTATCGCCGGTCAATCCCGCAAACAGGACAACATCGGTTTCAGTAACGGTTTTAGCGTGAGAAGCACCCATGCCAACCGCAAGGTCTTCCAGATAATAACCATGCAAGGTATCGTTATAACCTTCATGAGTGGGATACATGTTTTCATCATCTCCGAATGGATTGAATGTTCCACTGGCCAGTCGCCGAACGGGAAACGCATGGCCTACACGTAAACGTGTGGATTCAGGCGAAATACCGAACTTGCGCACCGACCGCCTAACCAATAATCAATAAAGACATTGCATTGCCGGGGGCGACTAAATACCATAACTTAAAAACGCTTAACCCGATGGGTTCATTTCAAAATCACGAGCAACCCCAAGCAAAGGTCAACAATGAAAATTTTAGTCGCCGTAAAACGGGTCGTAGACTACAACGTCAAGGTTCGAGCTAAAGCCGATGGTTCCGGCGTGGAAACCGCTAACGTCAAAATGTCCATGAATCCCTTCGATGAAATCGCCGTGGAAGAAGCCGTGCGCCTGCAGGAAGCTGGCAAGATCAAGGAGATCGTCGCCGTATCGCTGGGCGTCCCCACCTGCCAGGACACCATCCGCACTGCGCTGGCCATGGGCGCTGATCGGGGCATTCTGGTGGAAACCGATGTCGAACTGCAACCGCTGGCGGTCGCCAAGCTGCTCAAGGCTGTGGTGGAAAAGGAAAAGCCGGACATGATCATTCTCGGCAAGCAGGCCATCGATGACGACGCCAATCAGACCGGCCAGATGCTGGCCGCGTTGCTGGGGTGGCCACAGGGCGCGTTCGCCTCCAAGGTTGAAGTAGGCGAAGGAACGGTCAACGTGACCCGTGAAGTGGACGGCGGTCTGGAAACCGTAGCTTTGAAACTGCCTGCCGTGATTACGACCGACCTGCGTTTGAATGAACCGCGTTTCGTCAAGCTGCCCAATATCATGAAGGCTAAGAAGAAGCCCCTGGAAGTGCTGAAGCCGGCGGATCTGGGCGTGGACCCTGCACCGCGTCTGACCACCCTCAAGGTGCAGGAACCGCCCAAGCGTCAGGCCGGCATCAAGGTCGACAGCGTTGCCGCGCTGGTCGACAAGCTGCACAAAGAAGCCCACGTCATCTAAGGCCCGCGAGTACCGATCATGAGCATTCTGGTTATTGCCGAACACGATAACGCCGTCCTCAAGGCGGCGACGCTGAATACCATTACCGCCGCGGCGCAATTAGGCGACGATATCCACGTCCTGGTCGCGGGTCAGAGCTGTGGCGCGGTCGCCGAGGCCGCCGCCCAGGTTGCGGGAGTCAAAAAAGTCCTGGTGGCCGACGCCGCGCACTATGCCCATCAACTGGCCGAGAATGTCGCAGCGCTGGTGGTCAGCCTGGCAAGCGGTTACAGCCATATCCTGGCCCCGGCCACCGCCGCAGGCAAAAACATGCTGCCGCGCGTGGCCGCCCTGCTGGACGTGGCGCAAATCTCCGACATTATCAAGGTCGAGAGCGCTGATACGTTCATCCGTCCCATTTACGCCGGCAACGTGCTGGCCACCGTTCAAACCAGCGATGCGGTCAAGGTGATCACCGTGCGCGGCACGGCGTTCCCAGCGGCGGCAACGGGCGGTTCAGCGAGCGTTGAATCAGTCAACCTAGCGGCGGATGCCGGCGTCTCCAGTTTTGTCGGTCAGCAACTCACCCAGTCCGACCGGCCGGAATTGACCGCCGCGCGCATTATCATCTCGGGTGGACGCGGCATGGGCAACGGCGAGAATTTCAAGTTGTTGGAGGATGTAGCCGACAAACTCGGCGCGGCGGTGGGCGCTTCCCGCGCCGCCGTGGACTCCGGTTTCGTGCCTAATGATTACCAGGTGGGCCAAACCGGCAAGGTGGTCGCTCCAGAACTGTACATTGCGGTCGGCATCTCCGGCGCCATTCAGCATTTGGCCGGCATGAAGGACAGCAAGGTTATTGCCGCCATTAACAAGGACGAGGAGGCGCCGATCTTCCAGGTCGCTGATTATGGTCTGGTGGCTGACTTGTTTACCGCCGTGCCTGAATTATCCACAGAGTTGGACAAGCTAAAAGCGGCGGGTTAAAACCACTGTCGTTCCCTGTCATCCCTTCCCCGGCCCCTCTCCCTTTCTATCAGGGGGAGGATGCTAACCCCCTTCCCCGAATCTCCAGAAATTTTAAGGAGGCGTTATGACCGCCTATTTCGCCCCAACCCGCGACATGCAGTTTGTGATCAATGAACTTGCTGGACTGAACGAGGTTACGGCATTGCCAGCTTTCGCTGAACAGGAAGTGAATCCTGAACTGGTGGAAGCCGTGCTGGAAGAAGCCGCCAAGCTGGCCACTGAAGTGCTGGCGCCGCTGAACAAGACCGGCGATATTCTGGGCGCGCGCCTGGATCCACAGAAAGGCGTCATTCCTGCGGATGGCTTCGCCGAGGCTTATCAGAAATTCATCGATGGCGGTTGGAACGGCTTGGCCAGTTCAGTCGAACACGGCGGCCAGAGTTTGCCGGAATTGATCAACACCGCGACTCAGGAGATGTGGAATTCCGCCAACATGTCTTTTGCCCTGTGTCCGATGTTGAATGGCGGCGCGATCGAGGCGATCAGCCGCGTCGGTTCCGCCGAGCAAAAGGCGCTCTATCTGCAGCAATTAGTTAGCGGCGAGTGGACTGGCACCATGAACCTGACCGAATCGCAGGCCGGCTCCGATCTGTCGGCGGTGCGCACCCGCGCCGTGCCGGAGGGTGATCATTACCGGATTTTCGGCCAGAAAATTTTTATCACCTGGGGCGAGCACAACATGGCGCCCAACACCATTCATCTGGTGCTGGCCCGCACCCCGGACGCGCCCGAAGGCGTGAAGGGCATCTCACTGTTTATTGTCCCCAAGTTTCTGGTGAACGCCGACGGTTCGCTGGGCGCGCGTAATGATGTCCACGCCGTATCCCTGGAACACAAGCTGGGCATTCACGCCAGTCCAACCTGTGTCATGGCGTTTGGCGACCAGGATGGCGCAATCGGCTATCTGGTCGGCGAGGAGAACAAGGGCCTGGCCTATATGTTCATTATGATGAACGAAGCGCGCTTCAAGGTCGGTTTGCAGGGCCTGGCGATTGGCGAGCGCGCTTATCAGGGTGCGCGGGAATACGCCAAGGATCGGGCGCAGGGCCGTCCGGTCGGGGTCAGGAGCGGTGACCGGGTCACTATCATTCATCATCCGGATGTGCGGCGGATGCTGATGACTATGAAGGCGCAGAATGAAGCGATGCGAGCGCTGGCCTATGTCACCGCGCAGCACATGGATCTAGCCCGTCATCATCCCGATCCGGCGGTGCGCCAGACACATCAAGCGCGGGTGGATCTGTTGATCCCGGTGGTGAAGGGCTGGGAGACTGAGTTGGGTATTGAGATTGCCTCGCTGGGCGTGCAGGTGCATGGCGGCATGGGTTTTGTCGAGGAAACCGGCGCCTGTCAACACTTGCGCGATTCGCGCATCGCCACCATTTATGAAGGCACCACCGGTATCCAGGCTGCCGATCTGGCGGGGCGCAAGCTAAGCATGGATCAGGGTGCGGCGATGCGGGCGCTGATTGCCGAGATGGACACAATCGCCAAAGAGCTAGGTTCAGCCTCAGGCGATGATCTGGCGACGATCCGCGCGGGTTTGGACGAAGGCGTCCGATCGCTGACCGAAGCGACCCAGTGGATGCTGGCCAGCCGGGACCCGAACGCCGTGATGGCGGTGTCGGTGGATTACCTGATGCTGGTCGGCTACGTCTGCGGCGGCTGGCAAATGGCCCGCGCGGCTCAGGTGGCGCAAAACAAGCTGATGACTGGGCAAGATCCGGTGTTTCATGAAGCCAAGTTGATCACTTCCCGCTTCTACATGGAACATGTGCTGCCCAAAGCCAGCGCGCTGTTGCGTTCGGTCCAGCAGGGCGGCGTTTCGATCATGGCGTTGACCGAGGAGCAGTTTTAGGAGCTTTCCCGACTTGCCGAAAGGGGAGACCGAAGAACATTCAGTGTTCTCGGTATAGGGCATCGTACTCTCTACAGAGAAATCCCCAGTCTAAAGGCCCAGGGCCGTTAAGTTCTGCTGATTCTGATGGGTAGGGCGGGTTAGCGTAGCGTAACCCGCCACCGCCGAAGTCCAGCAAAATCGGCGGGTTACGAGCTGACGCTCTAACCCGCCCTACACAGAATTTAACAGCCCTGTGGTCTAAAGGCCGGGGAGGATGTCAAAAAATCACCTCTGCGCCACCCAGGTCAGCGCCGCCGCCGCCGCTTCCCGAACCCGGTTGGAGGCCGTGCCGCCCAGCACATCGCGGGCCGCCACGGAACCTTCTAAAGTCAGCACTGCAAACACATCTTCCTCGATCAACGGTGAAAAGCGTTGCAGTTCCGCCAGCGTCATTTCCGCCAGATCCCGTCCGGTCTTCACGCCAAGCCGCACTGTCTGACCCACGACTTCATGGGCGTCGCGGAACGGCAACCCCTTGCGCACCAGATAATCCGCCAGGTCGGTAGCGGTCGCAAAACCGCGCCGGGCGGATTGCAACATCTTCTCGCGTTTCGGGCGCAAGGCTGGAATCAGATCGGCAAACGCCCGCAGGCAACCGAGAACCGTGTCCACTGTATCGAATAACGGTTCCTTGTCTTCCTGATTATCCTTGTTATAAGCCAATGGCTGACTTTTCATCAGGGTCAGCAACGCGATCAAATGCCCGTTTACCCGCCCGACCTTGCCGCGCACCAGCTCCGGCACATCGGGATTTTTCTTCTGCGGCATGATCGAGGAGCCGGTGCAGAACCGATCCGGCAGTTCCACAAAATCGAATTGCGCCGAGGACCACAGCACCAACTCCTCGGCCATCCGTGAGAGATGGGTCAGCAGAATCGCCGCAACAGCCGTGAATTCAATGGCGAAATCCCGGTCGCTGACCGCATCCAGCGAATTGGCGCAGGGCGCAGCGAACCCAAGCAGTTCGGCAGTGTAGGCGCGATCCAGCGGATAACTGGTTCCCGCCAGCGCTGCTGCGCCCAGCGGCATGATGTTCACTCGCTTGCGGCAATCCATCAACCGTTCGTAATCTCGCTTCACCATCTCGAACCAGGCCAGCAGGTGATGGCCGAAGGTCACCGGCTGGGCGACTTGCAAATGGGTGAATCCCGGCATGATGGTCTCCGCTTCGCGCATCGCCAGTTCCGCCAGCCCGCCCAGAAACCGCTTCATCTCAGCCAGAATCGCGTCGATGACGTCGCGCAGGTAGAGGCGAATGTCGGTCGCAACCTGGTCATTGCGCGAACGTCCAGTATGCAGGCGCTTACCAGCGTCGCCAATCCGCTCGGTCAGGCGCGCTTCAATGTTCATGTGGACATCTTCCAGCGCAGTGGACCAGGCGAACTCGCCGCGTTCGATCTCGCCGCGAATCGCCTCCAGTCCCTCGACAATCGCTGCGCAATCCGCCTCGGACAGGACGCCAATCCGCGCCAGCATCCGGGCATGGGCAATGGAGCCTTGAATATCCTGCCGGTACATGCGGCGGTCAAAATCCACCGAGGCGGTGAACGCTGCGACGAAGGCATCGGTGCTCTCGGTGAATCGCCCACCCCAGGTCTGATTGGTTTGTTGATTAGTTTGTTGGTCGCTCATGGCATCGCCTGTGTTTGCGATAATTATCGACCGACCAGGGCGACTGCGCCCAAAGCAGCGCTCCGCAGTCTCTGGAATAGCAAATCGAGCACAAAGCTAATAAAAACCAGGGTCAAGGACATGCCCTTGACCAGTGGACGGCCAAGAAATTTGAAGATAACGACAATCAGATTCTCGACATAGCCAGCGACTTCCTTGGAAAATTGCGCCGCTTGATGCAGCATCCAGGCCAGATGGTCAAGCAGGGTGGCGGTTGCTGTCAGCACCAAGCCGACCGTCCCCACGACCAGCGCGCCGACTTTCGAGAGAATCCAGTAGATCGCCTTGCCAATCATTTTCAGCACAAAGGCGCTGCCGACGATCACTGGGTTGCCGCCAGCCGCAGCCGAGTTCAACCAGGATTCGATTTTTCCCGGCGACAGTTCTGCTTCCCGTGACGCCGCTTCCAGGCCCGACCAACTGAGCGAAGCGACAGCGCTGGTGTAGCTAGGCATCAAATGAGCATCGATGCTGATCAGACCGCGATTGCCATTTCTGACCGACAGTCCCTGCTTGCCGACAGGCGCATGTTGAAAAGGGAAAACCGGAATCATGGGCACCGGATCGGAGGTGTGATAGGCGCGGAACATGTTGTCAACGCCAACCCGTGATGACAGGCTTTCGGCGAACAGCCCTATCCCGGTGCGGGGAGCGCCGAAAGTATAGAGCTTAACGGCGCCGGCCTGAGCAGCCGAAAGGCAGTCGGCGCCAAGATTGGCGAGCGCGCCGCCCAGGCTGTGGCCTACGCAATGAATGAGGGTCGGATTGCGGTTGCGGAGGAACGTCATGATGTCCGGCGCAAAGGATTTCCACACCTCATTGAAGCCCGCATGCACCGGGTAGCCGCCAGGTCCTAGTTGCAGTCCAATATTCAGGTTGCTCAACCAGTCGGGTTTGCTTTGCGTGCCGCGCGTCGCGAGCAACACCTCGCCTTGGTAGTTTCCCTGGCCGGCAGCGATATAGCCAAAGCCGGTAATTTCTTTCCAGGCAATCAGACCGCCTGATTTACCGGTAAAACGTGATGAGTCATCAATGGCAAACATATCCTCGCAACCCAGTTCGCCACCGCGAGCCTGTAATTCCGATATGGAGCGACTCATCAAGCGATAGACGCCTGTCGCAATAGCCGCCGCCTGTTGCGGATTCAAAGTACTCATGATTTCTCCTGTTGGACTTTTGGCAATTCAACGAATATCGCAAATGCCATAAATCTCGCCTTTGCGGCTCGGCTCGTTTTCAAGGCGGCAGACCAGGGAAATCGGTTTACCCTGAAGTTCGCCATTCTCCTCATAGTTCATCTTATCGAACATCCATGCCTTGTATTCCTTACCCTGGTGCAGGATGAGCAAGGTCTGTTCAATAAATGGTTGGTGGGGCAGAAATGAACCGAGCAAAGAACTCCTGAAAATAGCAGGCAGGCGGAATTCGCCATTTGCATCAGTCACGGCCTCATCGCTGCCGGTTTCCTTGCCCCAGGCCCAGATGAATTTGCGACTAATAACCGCGCCGGCGACTGGCTGATTCTGGCTAAGGACGACCCCTTGAACTGCCGAAAATATACAAAGCTTACCCATCGCGTTGGCCTTTTCGATCACGGTAAAGAATAACAGGGCGAAAATCAGACTTCCCCCCAAGCATTGAAGCATGACCTGCTTTTTCATAGAACCCCTGGATTCTTCAAATAACCATAGCGGCGCTGTCGGTGAATCGTCCGCCGCGGATTTGCCTGGTTGGTCGCGCATGGCGTCGCCCGTGTATTGAAAACAGAAGGGATGCTACACAAGACTATGGAGGCCAGCAACGACCTGCGGCGCGTCAATCCATTGCTTGCGCCTGCTAATGCGCATATTCTTTGCGCATGACCGACCCAAGAGTATTCACCATGTTTGCCCTCTATGATCCATCTGCCCCGAAAAAACCGACTAATCTGAGCATTAACAGTGATCTGCTCAAAAAAGCCCGAGAACAGGAAGTCAATCTGTCCGCGACTCTGGAACAGGCGCTGGCGGAACAACTTCGACAGCGTCAGAAGGCGCACTGGCTGGCTCAGAACCATGAGGCGATCACGGCTTACAATGACTATGTCGATCAACAGGGGGTCTTCAGCGACGGGTTGCGGAGCTTCTGATGGCCCAATTCACGGTCTACCGCAACGCCAACCGCCGCACCCGTAACACCATCCCTTATCTGCTCGATGTACAAAGCGACCTGCTAGCCGATCTGCGTACGCGAGTGGTGATCCCGCTCGCGCTTTCCGCCCATCTCAACGATCGGTCGATGACAACGCTAACGCCGACCTTTGAACTGAAAGGTCAAACCCTCGTGCTGCTGACCCCGCAGCTGGCCGGTATTCCCCTCCAGGAACTGGGTGAACCCATCACCGATTGGACAACTCATCGCGACCGGATTATTGCTGCTCTGGATTTTCTACTCACCGGCATTTAACGCCGACCTGCTCTATGCTGTTATATAGATAACCCTACGATCCATATCAGATCATGCTCACCGATACCCTGCGCATTGCCACCCGTAAAAGTCCTCTCGCCCTCTGGCAGGCTGAACACGTTGCCGAGCGTCTCCGCCAGGCCCATCCTGGTTTATCCGTGAAACTGGTGGGCATGGTGACCCAGGGCGATAGAATTCTCGACAGCCCGCTGGCCCGGATCGGCGGCAAGGGCTTGTTCGTCAAAGAGCTGGAGCAGGGATTGCTGGACGGTCGCGCCGATATCGCCGTGCATTCCATGAAGGATGTGCCGGTCGCCTTCCCGGAGAAGCTGGGTCTACCCGTCATTCTGGCCCGCGAAGATCCCCGCGATGCTTTCGTATCGCGCCATTATTCCCATCCCGACGCCTTGCCCATCCATGCCCGGATCGGCACTTCCAGCCTGCGCCGTCAGTGCCAGTTCACCGCCCGCTATCCCGGTTGGGAAATTCGCAGCTTGCGCGGTAATGTCGGCAGCCGGCTGGCCAAACTAGATGCCGGTGAGTTTGACGCCATTCTGCTGGCCGCCGCCGGTTTAAAACGACTGGGTCTGGAAGAGCGCATCACGCTGGCGCTGGCGCCGGAATTCAGTCTGCCAGCCATTGGCCAGGGTGCGATTGGCGTGGAATGCCGGCTGGATGATGGCCGAACCCGGGAACTGATTGCCGCGCTAGATGATCCCGCCACTCACATTCGGGTTGCGGCGGAACGCGCCTTTAATGCCCGCTTGCAGGGTGGTTGCCAGGTTCCCATCGCTGGCCATGCGGTGCTGAACCAGGAACGCATCTGGTTAAGGGGTCTGGTGGGCGAACCGGATGGCAGTCGAATCGTTGTCGGCGAACGGGAAGGTCCGGCAACGGCGGCGGAAGCGCTGGGGGTGGAACTGGCCGAGGAACTGCTCGAACGCGGGGCTGGGGCTATTTTGCGCCGGTTAATGGCGACATGATCATGGATGCGCCCTCTCCCTCAACTCCTCTCCCGCTTGCAGGTGAAGGGGGACGATGCCTGAACGGCTTGCGGGTGCTGGTCACTCGCCCGGAACATCAGGCTGATCCGTTGTGCCGACTGATCGAGCAACACGGTGGCGTCGCCATTCGTTATCCGACGCTGGTTATCGCGGAACCGCGCGACTGGAAGCCGACGCTGGCGATTCTAGACCGATTGGCCGATTACGACCTGGCGATTTTCACCAGTGTGAATGCCGTGGATCGCGCACTACCGCTGATTCAGGAACGTGGGGGCTTCCCGGCTCGGCTCGACATCGCCGCTATTGGCCAGGCGACTGCGCGGGCGCTGGAACGGCAAGGCGTTACCCGCTGTTTGCGACCCGAACAGAGTTTTACCAGTGAAGCCCTGCTGGCGCTGCCTCGTCTGCGCCAGGTCAACGCACAAAACATGGTCATCGTTTGCGGCGAAGGGGGCCGGGAATATCTGGCTGACACCCTGACCGCGCGCGGCGCGCAAGTCGATCGGGCTGAGGTTTACCGCCGCGAACCGCCTGCTACAGATACCAAATCGTTTATGGATTCCTGGGCGCGCGATGGAATCGGCGTCATTGTCATCACCAGCACCGAGAGCCTGCGCAATCTTTTTGATATGCTAAAGACCGTCGGGCAAAACAAATTGCGTGACACGCCTCTGGTCGTGGTCAGCGCCCGCATCCGGCAAATCGCTGTGGAATATGGCTGCCGCTATCTCCTGCTTGCCCAGGAAGCCAGCGATGAGGCCCTCCTTGCCGCTCTGTTCGGCCTGACGACGAATCCACCACCACCTCTTTGGTAACGCGACATGACAGATCAAAAATCCGACACTGACAGCACACCAACCAGTCCAACGCTCGACAAACCCACACAGCCTGCAAGCTCAGTGACTGCATCAAGCACACCGGCGGCGCCCCCTTCTCCACCTGCGCCTAAAAGCGGCCGGGGATTAGCGGCGTTCTCCTTGCTCATCGCCTTGGGTGCGGCGGGCGGCAGTGGCTATCTCTGGTATTTGTGGCAACAGGAACAGGCGACTCAGACCAGCAAACTGGATCAGGCGGTCAAGCAGGCGATCGCGCAGCGCGACACGGAATTTCAAGCGCTCAAAACTACGATCGGCGAACTACAGGCGCTCAAGGGTCCGATTGACCAGAACAAGGAGGCTGTGGGGCAATTACGCACCGAAGACCAAAATCTCAGGGAAAAATTGCTGGGGTTGACCGGCGACCTGCAACCTTTGAAAAACGCTCTTGAGCTGCAAAAAGGCGAAGCGGAAGTCGTCAACAACGAGATCAAACTGTTGCGAGAGAGCCATGAGGCGCACAAGAGTTCAACGCAAAAGGAACGGCGGACGCTTGACGAGAAAATCCAGGAACAGCAAACCCTCCTGGCCCAATTGAGCGAGCATCTGCAAAATCTGCAACTCAGCCATAACGGCCTGACAGACCATCTGGAAACCGTCAAAATGATCGCTTCCAAGGGCGGCGACATCAATGCTTTCCCCTTGGCGGAGGTTGATTATCTGCTGCGTCTGGCCGACACCAAGCTCAAGCTGGAGCGGAATGTGGATGCCGCTCGCCTCGCATTGAGCGCTGCTCAACAACAATTGCAGACGGTGGACGAAAAAGGGCTGGCGCCGGTGCAGACCATGGTCGGCGAAGCCATCGCCAGCCTGCGCGGCGTGCGACTACCCAATATTACCGCGCTCGCCCACAAACTGGTCGAGATGGAAACGCAAGTTAACGGCTTGCCATTAAAACTCAATTCGGATACGCCGGATATCAAGGATCGCGTGAAGCCTGCCAACACGGTCGCTTTAAGCGATGATGCCGAACGCTCCCAGTGGGATCGCATCAGCGAGGCGGTCTGGAATCAGTTCAAGGACATCGTCGTCATTCGCCACCAGCGCACCGAAGCGCCGCCGCTGATTGCTCCCGAAGACGAATTTTTCCTGCGCCAGAATTTACGGTTGGAATTGGAAACCTTGCGCACTGCTCTGTTGCGGGGCGATGCCCAGACCTTCCAGGATTCGTATAATCAGGTGCGCGACTGGACAGAGCGCTACTTTGATGTCGATGACCAAAAGGTCGGTGCATTCCTGGCTGAGTTGCAAGGTTTGCAAGCCGTGCAATTTAATCCCTATATTCCCGATTTAGCCGGTCTCAGAAAAGCATTCCAGGAGTTTATCACCCAACGATTGCCCATTCGCGCCATGCGCCCGGCATCGGCGGCTTCCGTTACCGCACAACCCGCGCCAGAAGCGGCGCAACCTGTCACAGCATCCACCGAGTCCGCGCCGGGAGCGGCGCAACCTGCCATGGAGTCGACTGAATCGCCGACGATGAAGAATGAGGAGGCGCAACCATGAGATTATTGCTCGGCATCATTATTACGTTATTCATCTCGGTGTGGATGGCGCTCTCGCTGCGGGAAGATCCCGGTTATGCCATGTTTAGCATGGGAGAATGGACGGTTGAAACCAGCCTGACTTTTTTTGTGATCTTCCTGGTTTTCGCCTTTTTTATCTTCTACTTGCTCGTGCGTTTGGCCATCCGGCTTTGGCAAACGCCCACCCAGACGCTGGAAGCCAATCAGCGACGGTTACAGAAAAGAGCACGCCGATTGTTTGATCTCGGCATTCGGCAACTCTCCGCCGGTCAATGGGCGGCGGCTGAGAAAACCTTGCTTAAAGGCGCAGATTCCAGCGAAAGCCCGGCTCTACACTACTTGGGCGCGGCGCGGGCCGCCCATCATCTCCACGATGTCAAGTGGCGGCGCGATTTGCATCTGCGCCGGGCCGAGGACTTGCCGGAATCTGACAAAACCACCGTGCAACTAACCCGTGCAGAATTCCTGTTGGAAGATGGAGATGCCGAACAGGCCCGCGCTATTTTGGAATCGTTGTACACCCTTAACCCTCGCCATCCCGGCATCCTGCAATGGCTGGCCAAGACCTATCAATCTCTGAAAGCCTGGGAACCGCTGCAAAAACTGTTGCCGGAAGTGCAGAAACAGAAGGCGCTAGGCGCTGAACTGTTCGCGGAGCTACAGGCCCAAACCTATCATGCGTTGTTGGAGATTACCGCTGCTGGCGGTTCCCTGGAAGCGTTGCGCGCATTGTGGAAACAAGCGCCGGTTGTGCTGCGCGAAGAGGATGAAGCCTTTCTGGTTGCTTACGCCACGGCTCTGTGCGAATGCCAGGCTATTGAGGATGCCGAGGCGCTGTTGCGCGAAGCGATTGATCGGCGCTGGAACGCGAAACTGGTGGTGGGCTATGGCATGCTGGGAAGGGGCAACGCCACGGCGCAACTGGCGACTGCCGAAGGCTGGCTGGAACGGCATGGCGACGATCCGTATTTGCTGCTGACCTTGGGCCGACTAGCCAAGCGTTGCCAGCAAAACGCCAAGGCGCGCAACTATCTGGAACGCAGCATTCAGATTATGCCCACGCCGGATGCTTACCAGGAACTGGGCGATTTGCTGGAGTCTTTGCACGAACTGACTTATGCTGGCCAGTGCTTCCACGCTGGGTTGCGGTTGCTGGTTGGCAAGCCGCGGGAACAGCATGGCGCAATGTTGCCCGCGACTGATCAGGCGCAGCTTGAAGGGCCAGATCAGGCTCCTGCAACGGCAGCGGCGGCGGCCTGACGCCATACCATACCGGCGAGTCGTCGGCGAGTCGTTGAAAAAGCGGGTCGCCGGATTTTTTTTGGTTCTTCGAGGGTTCTTGTGGAACCTACACCATAGGTCGGGCATAAGCGCCGCGTTGCCCGACAACGCGCATGTCGGGTACGTCCTGTATCCGACTTACCGACTGACCCTTAGGTCAGGGAATGCGTGTGTCTGGAGCAAGCCAAGCAAGAATCTGAACGAAAATTAATGACTATTAGTCACAGAGGAGGTAATTATGCGGTATTCAAGAGTTTTTTTTGGAGCAATCGTCCTGCTGGCCTCTATCGTGGCGTGGGCGGCTTTCGAAGTAACCCCTGCGGTACAGAAGGAACTCGATCAAGCGGCTGAGGCTGTAAAAGGGTGGGCAGCCGA
>ERZ795053.124-NODE-124-length-91294-cov-9.984217_pt1 | contig 91294 bp, 75 predicted proteins | sample MGYA00375137_ERZ795053 | MGnify/ENA primary metagenome ERZ795053 (study PRJEB30182, sample SAMN05720284) | activated sludge metagenome | isolation source: Anaerobic digester | place: Hong Kong | collected 2014-12-17 ...
TCGAGAGGTTGTCCACGCCGTTGCCCGCAAAGAAACTGATCACGAAGTCGTCGATTGAGAGCGTGAACGCGAGGATCAGCCCCGAGACGATGCCGGGCATGATGTCCGGTATGACGACCTTGCGGATTGCCTGCCGCGGCGTGCAGCCGAGGTCGAGCGCCGCTTCGTAGAGCATGTCTGAGCTTTGCCGCAGTTTTGGCATCACCGAAAAGATCACATACGGCAGGTTGAACGTGATATGCGCGATCACGAGGCGCGTGTACCCGTCCTTGAGCCCCACAAAGAGGAACAGGAGCATCAGCGAAATACCGGTCACAAGGTCCGGGTTGACCATCGGCAGCTGCGAGATATTTTCGTACACAACGCGCGTTTTGCGTTTCATGGCGTACAGCCCGATGGCCGCGTAGGTGCCCAGCAGCGTTGAAACGACGGAAGAGATGGCCGCGACCGAAACCGTTACGGCCAGCGCGTCCATGATCTCCGGCGTCTGCACGAGCTGGACGTACCAGTCGAACGTAAAGCCCGTCCAGTTGCCGAGCGTCTTGCTCTGGTTGAACGAGTAGACAATCAGAATCACGATCGGCGCGTAGAGGAAGAGCAGCATCAAACCTAGGTACGTGCCCGCAAAGAACTTCTTCAGTCGTTTTACCATAGCCGGTCGCCCTCCTCTTCGGAAGCGCCGCGCTCGGCCTTCTTCATCAGCGCCATGGACAGCAGCACGAACACGAGCAGGATCACGGAGAGTGCGCTGCCCGCGTTCCAGCTCTGCTCGGTGATGAACTTCATGTAGATCAAATCGCCGTAGAGCATGGTTTTGCCGCCGCCGAGCAGCTGCGAGATGGCGAACGTCGTCGTGGACGGGATGAACACCATCGTGACGCCGGACACAACGCCCGGCATGGAGAGGGGAAGCACCACCTTGAGGAAGGTGCGCGTGGCGTTTGCGCCGAGGTCGCTGGCGGCCTCGATGTAGCTTTCGTCCAGCTTGATGAGCGTCGTATAGACCGGCAGGATCATGAACGGCAGGAAGTTATACACCATGCCGAGAAGGACTGCGCTCTCGGTATAGAGGATGTTTGTAAACGCGCCGAGCAGCACTTTCCAGGCGTAGGTGCGCAGCAGGAAGTTCATCCACATCGGCACGATAAAAAACACCGAAAGCAGCGCCGCCGTGCTCTTTTTCATGCGTGAAAGCAGATAGGCCACCGGGTAGCCGAGCAGAAGGCAGAGCACGGTCGTGTAGAGCGCAAAGCGCACCGAATCGAGCAGCACGCGGAAATAATCCCACCCGAGCGCCGCACGCAGGTATTCCAGCGTGAACGAACCATCGCTGGTGAAAGCGTAATAGAGGATGAGCAGCATCGGTGAAAGGATGAAGATGGCCATCCAAACGATATACGGCCCGGCGAACAGGCTCCGCTTGATGCGGAAAGCGCCCGTGCCCGGCTTCTTTTTTGCGTTACTCCGCTTCATTGGCGCTCACCGAAATTTTGTCTGCGTCCACGCTGATGCCGGTCTCCTCGCCGGGCTCCATGTAGTCGTCCGAATAGGCGATCCATTCTTCTTCATCGCAGGTGACGCTCACCTGATAATGCGTGCCGAGGAACATGCAGGCCTTCACGAACCCGGTCAGCTCGCTTTCCTGCGGCGCGGTCAGGCGCACGTCTGCGGGCGCGACTGCCGCGAGCACGGCGTCCTTCGCTTCAAACCCTTCGAGTCCGCCGCAGGCAAAGCGCTTTCCGCAGAACTCCACCTCGCCGTCCTCGGGGTAAGCCACCGCGTCGAAGAGGTTGGTCTGCTGCGTTTTTTCCATGATGTGGATCGCGTCCGGCGGGATGGAGATGCCGACCAGGGCGTCCTTTGCCACATAGTCGGTGGTCTGTATGACCCATTCGTAGCCGCCGCAGTCCACGTCCACTTCGTAGTGCACGCCCATGAACACGACCGAAACGACCCGGCCGCTGACGCGCGCGCCTTCGGCGGGGACGATGTCGATGTCCTCCGGGCGGACGACCGCGTCTACCTCCGTGTTGCGGCCAAAGCCCTTGTCCACACATTCGTATACGACGCCGTTGAGGCGCACTTTGTAGTCCTGGAGCATGATGCCGGGGATGATGTTGCTTTCTCCGATGAAGTCCGCCACAAACGGGTTTTTCGGCTCGTTGTAAACGTCCGTCGGGGAACCGATCTGCTGGATTACGCCGTCCTTGAGCACGACGATGGTATCGCTCATGGTCAGCGCTTCTTCCTGATCGTGCGTCACGTAGATAAACGTGATGCCGAGGCGCTGCTGCATGTTTTTGAGCTCCACCTGCATTTCCTTGCGGAGCTTTAAGTCCAGCGCGCCGAGCGGTTCGTCGAGAAGCAGCACCTGCGGCTCGTTGACCAGCGCGCGCGCGATGGCGACGCGCTGCTGCTGCCCGCCGGAAAGCTGTTCTACATAGCGCCCGCCGTAGCCTTTTAGGTTGACGAGTTCAAGCATGGCCTCGACCTTTATTTTGATTTCCGCTTTGTCCACGCCGCGAATTTTGAGGCCGAAGGCGATGTTGTCGAACACGTTCAGGTGCGGAAAGAGGGCGTATTTTTGGAATACCGTGTTGATTTTGCGCTTGTAGGGCGGCACGTTCGCAATGTCCGCGCCGTCCATTTCAATGCGCCCTTCGTCCGGCATGATGAACCCGGCGATCAGGCGCAGCATGGTCGTTTTGCCGCAGCCGGAGGGCCCGAGCAGCGTTAAAAACTCGCCGTCTTTGATGTATAAATCAACGTGCGAAAGCGCGACGTCCCCGCCGTACGCCTTTGAAACGTCGATGAGCTCGATCAGGTGTTTTTCGTTCATATGCGCTCCTTAAAAACTCGGCGGCGTGCTCACCCAGAGGACGCGCGCCTCGGCCTTGCCGGTGTTGATCAGATAATGTACGCGCGTCGGGCGAAAATAGAAACTGCCGCCTTTTTTCACGCGGTATTTTTGTTCGCCGAGCACCAGCGTCACGCCGCCGGCAAGCACATAGCCGAATTCTTCGCCTTCGTGCGGGTCGTCGTGTATGCTTTCGGCGAGCGCGGGCAGCGTCACGAGGATGGGTTCGAGCGCGTTTTTCTGTGCGTTGGTGACGAGCCAGCGGATGGTGGACCCGTCCGGCTCCTCCTTAACGAACATATCGTCCGCGGCGTACGTGACGGTTTCCTCCGCCGCGTCGCTGAAAAAGGGGCCGACGCTGGTGCCGAGCGCTTCGAGGATGTCCATAAGCGTGGCGATGGAAGGCGACGTGATGTCCCGCTCCAGCTGGGAGATAAACCCCTTGGTCAGTTCGGTGCGGGCGGCGAGTTCTTCCTGCGTCAGCCCGCGCTGCAATCGCAGTTGTTTGATCTTGACGCCGATCTGCATGAGTCTACCTCTCCTAAACTTTATGTTTACACTTACTAAACGGAATTAAACCAAATTGGGGCGGAAAAGTCAATCGGTTTTGCCGATTTTTTACACGCCGCGCATCGCTTTTTTATCTGGCAGGCGGCATGACGGCGCGCCTTGCCCGGCCGGCGGTGCGCGTGCTAAAATAAGGACAGAAAAAAATCGGGCCGACCGCCCGGCAAAAGGAGGAGCGGGACATGAAAAAAGGAATCGTCGTGTGTTTCCCCGGCACGGGGTATACCTGCAGGGAACGGTTGTTTGCGCTCTGCGCCGCGGTGTACGAAGCGCGCGGTTACGATGTAATAAAACTCGACTATTCGCATATCCCGTTTCAGGAAATCGAGTCGCTTGAGGAAGCGGTCGGTATCGCTCTGCGCGCGTCCAAGCGTCAGCTTGAGAATGTGGATTTTGCCGGGTATGAAGATATTGTGTGGATTTCCAAGAGCCTCGGCACCATCTGTGCGGCCGTTGCGGAGAAGGACCTCGGCGTGTCGCCGCGGCATCTGTTCCTCACGCCCGTCGAGGCAACGCTCGGCCAGATCAAACCAAGCGCTCGGGTGACGGCGATGGTGCTCGGTACCACGGACCGTTTTTTAACGGGCGAAAAGCTCGCGGAGTTCTGCGCGGAGCGCGGGTATCGCTATTGCATCATCAACGGCGTGGGACACAATCTCAAGGATGAAAGCGACCCGGCGCGCACCGAACGCATCAACGAGCAAATCGTCGCGCTCTGCGACTAGAATACACGGATAAATGCAAATGGAAGAAAAAGTAAAACGCGCCTTATTAGGACGCGTTTTTTGCAGCAAGCATATAAAAAAGCACCCGAAATACAATTGACGCTCGTATGGCACGGGTTTAGAATAAAATGAAATACGGCGGACCAGTCGTCGCCGGAAAGAACGGGGAAGGACAATGCGGAGGTTGTTTTACTGCGGCGCTGCCGCGCGTACCAAAGGAACAAGACTGAATTGGCGTCTGCGGGGCGCGGCGGTATGCGTTGCGCTGCTGATGGGTTTTGCGGCGGGCTGCGCGTCGTCCGGCGCGGTGGACACGGCGGGCGGCGTACAGGATGCGGCGGATACGGCGGGCACCTCGACAAAAAGCACGCAGACTTCGACGAGCGTGTCGAACGGCACAATCTGCAATAATCAGCGACTTTCGGAGGACGACGTTGTGCGCCAGATCGCATCGTTCCTGCTTTTTGTGGAAAAACCGGATTACACGACGGCGCAGACGCTCACGTTCACCGACGCGATCTACATCCTGCGCACGATGCTCGTTCATACCGACGCAATCATCGATCCGCGCGTGCAGTACGACGACCCGGTAGTGTCCGTCAGCGGCGACGTTGCGGACGAATATATGCAGGACCTGTTCGGCTGCGATATGCCGGAAGCGGACGATTATTACGAGCTTGCCGACGCGGCGGACACGGACTCGGAAGCCGGCTGGTACGGCGACACGTTTTACTTCGGGCAGGGCTGGTGGAACGTCGGCAAATTCAGTTACAGCGACGGGGAGATTGCGGAACTGACGTATAACGACGACGGCACCGTCGACGCGGACATCGTGTTCCACCCACGCGATTTTCTGGATACGCATGTGCGGATGATTCTTGTGCCGGTCGACACGGACTTCCGCTATCAGGTCGTTACGTTTCAGACGGAATCGATTGAGAACGACATCGGCTGATTGCCAGACTGTATAAATCGCAGGGACGCAAAAGCAGGACTGCCCGTATGGACAGCCCTGCTTTTTTATGCCCGGGAGAGGCGGTTACGAATTTTGCAGAAAACTCCGCAGGCGTTCCGATTTCGGCGCGCCGAAGATTTCTTCCGGCGTGCCCTGCTCGGCGATGCGCCCGTCCGCCATGAACAGCACCCGGCTTGACACCTGCCGCGCAAAGCTCATTTCGTGGGTCACGAGGATCATCGTGCGGCCGATGTCCGCCAGCCGCCGGATCGTGCCGAGCACCTCGGCGGAGAGTTCCGGGTCGAGCGCGCTGGTCGGTTCGTCGAAACAGAGGATTTCCGGCCCGAGCGCGAGCGCGCGCGCAATTGCGACGCGCTGCTGCTGCCCGCCGGAAAGCTGGTATGGATAGTGGTCCGCCCGATCGCTCAGACCCACTTCGGCCAGCAGCGCGTCCGCGCGCTCCTCGATGCCGCGCAGGATTTCCGCCCGGTTTTTGCGGTAGTCCGGCTGTTCTTTTGCCAGCAGCTTCATGGCGAGCGTGACGTTCTGCCGCGCGGTGTACTGCGGGAAAAGATTGAAGGACTGGAACACCAGCCCGAAATGCAGCCGCTTGTGGCGCAAACTCTTTTCCTGCCGGGTCGCGGGGTCGTCCGCGTCGAAAAGCGTTTCCCCGTTGACAAGGATGCGCCCGCCGTCCGGCTGCTCGAGAAAGTTGAGACACCGCAGCAGCGTGGTTTTGCCGCTGCCGGACGAGCCGATGATCGAGACCACCTCGCCCGGACGCAGCGAAAAACCGATGCCGCTGAGCACCTCGGCCGTGCCGAAACGCTTTTCGAGGGACTGCACCTCCAGAATGTTGTCCATAATACCGTTCATATGATCACACCTTGATATAGTCGAGCTTCTTTTCCAGTGCGCCGAACGCCAGCGTCAGCAGACCGCAGAAAAGAAGGTAGAAAGCGCCGGAGTAAAACAGCGGCCAGAGCAGCGCCTGCGTTTTGATGAACGCCGAAGCTTCCATAATCAGTTCGCGCACGGCGATGACGCGCGCAAGCGACGTGTCCTTGACCAGCGTGATGACCTCGTTGCTCATCGGAGCCAGGATGCGCTTGATCACCTGCGGCAGCGTGATGCGGAAGAAAATCTGGCCCTTTTTGAGCCCGAGCACCTGACCCGCTTCATACTGCCCGCGCGGCACGCTTTCGATGCCGCCGCGGTAGATTTCCGAAAAATACGCGGCGTAGTTGATGATGAATGCGACCGCCACCGCGCCGAAACGCGGAAACGAAAGATTCCAGCCCAGAAGGTCCGGCCCGTAGAACACGATGATGACCTGAAGCATCAGCGGCGTGCCGCGGATGATCCAGACGAACCCGCGCGAAAGCCACCGCAGCGGCTTGAACCGGCTCATCGAGCAGAACGCGATGGGAAGCCCGAGCGGTACGGCGCATAAAAGCGTGACCAGAAAGATTAAAATTGTGGTGCCGAAACCCTGTAAAAGCTTCAGCGTGACCGTAATGAATGTCGTCATGCGGTTTGTTCCCTGCCATATCGGCCTAGTCGGTTAAAAATGCGCCCGCGGGAGAGATGTTCCCCCTCCCGCAGACGCTTGCTTGCCCGTTTTCTCGGGTCAGTCCTGAATCAGCAGGTCGCTCAGGCCGTATTTTTCGGCGAGAGAGGCCAGCGTGCCGTCCGCGGAGAGCTCTTCGATGACGTTGTTGAGCTGCTCGGTCGCGCTGCTGCCGACGCGGAAACCGATGGCGTATTCTTCGTCCAGCATGTCGATGTCCGCAATCATCAGGTCGCTGTAGTCGCTTCCTTCGCCGGTCATGGCCGTCGCCATCGTCAGGTCGACGACCGCCGCGGCCGCTTTGCCGGCCTTGACTTCAAGCAGCGCGTCGCTCTGCGCCTGCACCTCGGTGAAGGATGCGTCCGGCATGTTCGCGGCGATTGCGTCCGCACCGGCGCTGCCCGCTTCGGCGACGACTTCAAGCCCGCTGAAGCTTTCGGCGCTGGTGTAGGCGTCCGCATCTTCGGCGCGGATTACGACGACCTGCTGGTTTTTGAGGTAGGAAACCGTAAAGTCCATGTTGGCGCGGCGATCTTCGGTCACGGTCAGGCCATTCCAGATGCAGTCGATCTTTTTGCTGGAGAGTTCAAGCTCCTTGGAATCCCAGTCGATGACCACGAAATCCGGCGTAAGCCCAAGCGCGGCGCAGGCTGCCTCGGCGAACTCGGTGTCGAATCCGACGAGGTTGCCGTTTTCGTCGTAGTAATTCATCGGCTCGTATTCCGTGATGCCGATGGTCAGCGTGCCTTTTTCCTGAATGTAAGCAAAGTCGTCTTCTTCGCTCGCGGCGGTTTCGGCGGTCTTTGCACATGCGGCGGCGGTAAGAAGCATCAGCGCGGCGAGGGCCAGGGCGGCCAGTTTCAATGTCTTTTTCATACGTATAGTCCTCCTGTTGGTTCGGCAATGTTTGGTTGCTTTCAGCACTATATCACTTTAGCGCGATAAAGCGCAAGCATTTTCTGCGAAAACGTGATAATATATTATTCAAGCCGGACTATACCGGCTGAAAGAGCGTGAAATACGGATTTGTGAAAATTACAAACAAACCATGTCGAAGCCGAAAAGATTGAGAAAGAACCGTCGACGCGCAAACCCGGCTATGATATACTTTGCGGCGTTACAAGGAGGGATTTCCATGAAGCGAATTATTGCGACCGTTCTGGCGCTGGCGGTCGGATTTTCCATCGCGGTCCCGGCGGCCCTTGCCGTGGACGAAGGCGAAGAGCGCGTCACGATGGGCGCGGACCTGACCGAAACGCAGCGCAAAGCCGTATATGCCGATTTCGGCATCGAGGAAGGCAGCGTCACCGAACTGAGCGTGACCAACGCGGAAGAGCGAGCTTATCTCGACGGGTTGGTGCCCGACGGGAAAATCGGCAGCGTCGCGATCTCCTGCATCTACATCAAAACGCTTGCGGAAGGATCGGGACTGACCGTCGAACTGCACAACATCAACTACTGCACGGAGGATATGTATAAAAACGCGCTGACCACCGCAGGTATTTCGGATGCGGCGGTAATCGTGAGCGCACCGTTTTCGGTTTCCGGAACGGGCGCGCTGACCGGCGCATATAAAGCGTATGAGGACATCACCGGCACGTCACTTTCCTCGCTGGCTAAAGCGGTCGGCGCGGAAGAGCTTGTGGTCACGGGAGAGCTGGCCGAATACATCGGCAGCGACGACGCGACGCAGATGATCAACGAGCTCAAAGGCATGCTGGACGTGACGCAGACCATGACGGACGACGAGGTGCGCGAGGAGATTGAAAAGCTCGCGGACATGTACGACGTTTCGCTTACCAGCGCGCAGGTCGAGCAGGTGCTCAAGCTTGTGCGCAGCCTTGAAGGGCTGGACACGGACGAATTGCAGTCCAAACTCGTCGGCATCGCCAAGGCCGCCGAAGCGGTCAACAAAACCGGCGAGGTCGCGAGCAAAGTCTACGACAACGTGAAGGGCTTTTTCGCCTCGGTAGGCAGCTTCTTTACCGACCTGTTCGGCTCGGACGGGGACTGAAGCGGCAGCCGCCCTGAAAAAACTGGCATAAATGTTCGGAAACGCCGCCGTATGTGCGGCTTTTCCTTTTTTTCATCCAACACGCGCGTCCGCCGAACGAGCGGAGCGGCGTGCCTGCGGCGAACGCATACCACCAGATTTTGTGCCGGGAAGGGCAAGTGTTTACAATATAACAACAAAACCGCTGGACTTGGATGTTATAATACTTTAGAATATGAACTCCCAGAGGGCGGATTCCCGTCCTTGTGATATGGAGGCGATGGGCATGGGTTCTTACAATTCCGGCCGGAACACGTCCGGCCCTGACCGCAGGTATCCTGATCGGCAGGGATACTCCCAAAAGAAGAAAAAAAAGAAAAAACGATACCGCGTCCGCATCCAGCCGCGATTCTATTTTCTGCTGGCGATCTTCATCGTCGTCATCGCGCTGATGATCGTCGTGATCACGGCGCTTTCCGCAACGCCGGACGAAACGCAGCAGGTGCAGGAAACGGAAGAAAAGTCCGGCGGGTTCATCGCCGAACTCTTCAAAACGCCGACGCCATCTCCGACGCCGACGCCATCCCCGACGCCGACCCCGACGCCGACCCCGCCGTATGAAATCCCGCACGCGGTCGACGGCACGGAGCCGAGCGACTTCGGTCTGACGACTGCGGTGGAGGTCAACGGCACGCAGGTGGACAGCTATGAGCGCGAGGACAAAATCGAGTTCCTCCCGGACGAAGACTACACTTCCGTAAACGGAATCATCACCTTCCGCGGCAACAACTATCGCGACAGCGCGTTTTACGGCATTGCAAGCGTGCTCAACCGAAAGCTCACCGGCGCATGGTCGGTTACGTCGGGCGAACTCAAGCGCAGCGATATCGGCGGCGAGAGCGACCGCACATGGACGGGCAGCGGGTGGGTCGGCCAGCCCCTGATCGTGCAGTGGCCGGACGACGTGAAACAGATTATGAACATGTACGACTGGGCCAAGCAGAAAGAAGGGCTGGTCGAGGTAATCCTCGCCACAATGGACGGCAACGTGTATTTTCTCGACCTGGAAACCGGCGAGCAGACGCGCGACAAGCTCTACATCGGCATGCCGTTCAAGGGCGCCGGCGCGCTCGACCCGCGCGGATATCCAATCCTGTATCTTGGCTCCGGGGACATGTATGTCGAGGACGACATGAAGTCCCGCGCCATGGCGTATTCGCTGATCGACTTCACGCGGCTCTATGAGTTCGGCAAACAAAACGACGAGTTCGCCCTGCGCGACTGGCACGCATACGACAGTTCGCCCTTGGTGGACGCGGAAACCGACACGCTGATCTATCCCGGCGAGAACGGCATCCTCTATACCATCAAGCTCAACACGACGTTCGACGTAACGACGGGAACGCTCACCATGAACCCGAGCGACGTGGTCAAGATGCGCTATACCGCGACCCGTTCGACCTATCCGGAAAGCTCGAGCAATCTTTACTGGCTCGGCTATGAAACAAGCATTGCAACGCTCGGCGAATACGGCTATCTCGGCACCAACGACGGGTTTTTGCAGTGCATCAACCTCAACACCATGTCGCTGGTCTGGGCGCAGGACATCCAGGACGACACCAACGGTTCACCGGTGCTGGAAACGGACTTTGCCAACCAAAAAGCGTATATCTACATCGGTTCTTCGCTCCATTTCACGAAGGACGCGGACAGCATGGGCACCGTTTACTTCTATAAAGTCAACGCCATCACCGGCGAAATCATATGGAAGTACGGTCAGAAGGTGCACACCAAGTCCGGCGTTTCCGGCGGCATTCAGGCGACGGCGCTGCTTGGTGAAAACAGCATTGACGACCTCGTGATCATTCCGTTCGCGCGTACGCCGGACGAGGACACCGGCGTACTCGTCGCTCTGGAGAAGGACACCGGCGCGGTCCGCTGGACGTACGACATGGAAAAATACACCTGGTCTTCGCCGGTCGCGGTGTACGATGAAAACGGAAACGCCTACATCGTCGTCTGTGAAGGCAGCGACACGGGCGGCAAGGTCTTTTTGCTGGACGGCCAGACCGGGACGCTTTTGAGCACGTTCGACGCGGAGAAGAACATTGAAGCGTCGCCCGCGGTCTATGGCAACATGATCGTGTTCGGCACGCGCGGCATGCAGATATGGGGCGTTAAAATCAGCTGACGCGGCAAAAACAAAACAGGGTACGTCCGGCGCGCGGGAGCATGACCGCCGTGCGCCGGGCGGATTTGATATTCTCAACGGATTTGCATACAATAGCCATAGATCATAAAACTTTAGTTAAACGGAAAAAGGAGGGAGAACGATGGCAAGACGACGGAAAAAGCGCATTCGCATGCAGCCGCGATTCTTTCTCATACTGGTCGCGCTGCTCGGGACGGTCATCATCGCCCTGCTTCTTATAAAGAAGGTGGGCAGTGACAGCGAGGAAGCGCTTGAGGCGACGCCCGTTCCGACGGCGACGCTCGCGCCGACCGCAACGCCGGACCCCGCGCTGCCGGACGATGTGACGGTCACGCGCGAGGACAGCGCCAACCCAAGCAAATACGGCTTTTCCGGCACGATTTCCTATCAGGGGTCGGACACGACGAGCTTTTCGCGTGAAAATAAAATTTCGTTCGGGCGCAACATCGAATATACATCTTTGCCGGGAATTCTTACGTTCGGCGGGAACAACTACCGCGACACGTTCACCTACGGCACGGTGAATCTGACGGAAAAACGCCTGCGCGAACAGTGGTCGAAGACCATCGGCGCGCTTGGCAACTGGTCCGGAACGGGCTGGACCGGCCAGCCGCTGATCGTTGAATGGCCCGCGGAAACCGTCGCGGTGATGAACGTCGACCAGGAATATAAGGACACCGGCGAGCCGCTGACCGAGGTGATTTACCCGGCCATGGACGGCAACATTTATTTTCTCGATCTTGAAACGGGCGACGCCACGCGGGACGCGATCAACACGGGGATTGTGCAGAAAGGCACCGCCTGCATCGATCCGCGCGGCTATCCGCTGCTGTTCGTGGGGCAGGGCATCCCCGTGGAAAACGATCAGGGGAACAACGCCGCCTATGTGCGCGTGTATTCGCTGATTACCGGTGAGGAAATCTATCAGTTCGGCGGGTTCGACTGGTTCGGCAGGCGCACCTGGCAGGCATACGACGGCAGCCCGATCATTTCGGACGACACGATCGTCTATGCGGGCGAAAACGGTGTTTTATACACGGCCAAGCTCAATGCGGTGTTCGACATTGAGGCCGGGACGGTCTCCATCGACCCGGAGCGGCTGATCAAAATGCGCTATGAAGGAAGCGGTTATTCGCGCAGCGACGCGGCCGGCAGCCGCTGGTACGGCGTGGAGAGCTCGGTGGCCGCCTTCCGAAACTACGCGTATTTTTCGGACAACGGCGGCAGGCTGCAGTGCGTGGACCTCAACACCATGCAGATCAAGTTCGTTGTCGACCTGACCGACGAAACGGATTCCACCGTGGTCATCGAGGAAAGCTATGAGGACAGCACGATCTATCTCTACACCGGTTCGCAGGTGCGCGTGAGCAACGGCGACCTCGGCACCGGCTACGGCTACAGCTATCAGCGCAAGATCAACGGCCTGACCGGCGCGGTGATCTGGGAACAGAAGTGGATCTGCTCCACCGGGGACGAAACCTCCAGCGGCGGCAACGTCGCCACGCCGCACGTCGGCAAGGGGCAGATATCCGATCTTGTGATCTATTCGCTCAGCCTGGCGGCGCAGTCTTCCGAAAGCACGGCGACGGAAACGGTCGATCCGGAGGCGGGCGATGGCGGCGAAACGGCGGAGGCGGACACGTCCCAGCCCGTGCCGGACGCAGACGGCAGCTATTCGCTCGGCGGGCGGATCGTTGCGCTGGACAAATCCACCGGCTCCGTGGTCTGGTCGGTCGAACAGACCAGCGACTACTGGTCGAGCCCCGTGGTCGTATACGGCGACAGCGGAGAAGCGTACCTCATCCAGTGCGATCGCGGCGGGTATGTGACGCTCTACGACGCGTCCGACGGTGAAAAGCTCAACACCATCGACCTGGGAAGCCGTATCGACTCGACCCCGGCGGTATTCAACAACATGCTGATTGTCGGCACGCGCGGCAAGGGCGGCTCCGGCAAAACCCAGAAGATCGCCTGCATCAAGATCAGCTAGGCCGGCCGGCTGCAGAAATGTTCAAACGAGACCCGTTCGCCTGAAACGGACGGGATAAAGCGCCCCTCGTGCACGCATGGATTTTCCAAACGCACAGGGGGCGCTTTTATTATGCCGCGGTTTTTTCGGAGAGGCGACGAGGATAACAGGAAGGTTTATTCCTTCAGATTTGCGCAGACCTGGTCCAGAAGTTTTTTGAGGAGTTCGCGCTCAACGTCCGAAAATCCCCGGGTCAGCCTGTTTTCGCTGGCAACGGCCACACCGCGGATACTATCGTACAGAGCTTTGCCCGCGGCGGTCGGATAAATCTGATACTGCCGCTTGTCCTCCGCAGAAATAAGGCGGCGGACAAGCCCGTCCTGCTCGAATTGCTTGACCGTCCTTGCAACGGGCCCTTTATCGATTTTCAGTTTTTCGGAAATTTCCTCCTGGGAAATGCCCGGATTTTCGCAGATCACCAGGATATGCGTATATTGGCTTCCGGTAATATGGTGATTTTTCAGTTGCCGGTCGAGATACACGGAGGCTTGCCTGTGAATGATGGCAAACCGGCTCATAAACTCATGCATTTGCTTACCCCTCACAGAATATAAGTTGCCATAACAACAAAATATTATAGTAAAACGGGCAAACTGTCAATTTGTTAGGCAGATTTTACTTGACTATTCGGCAGATGCATGTGAAAATAACCGTTGCCGAAGCAATTAATGCCGGGGCGATTCTTTTTTTGCCGGTTTAGTTGCTTTGGCAACAATAGAGCAGGAGGACTTTTAATTGGAAGAACACAACTATGCGCGGGAGAATCCGCTGGCGACGGCGCCCGTCGGCGGGCTGATTGCCAAATATGCGATTCCCTGCGTGATTTCACTGGTAGTAAACGGACTGTATAATATCGTCGATCAGATTTTTATCGGCAACGGCGTCGGATACCTTGGAAACAGCGCGACAAATGTTGTTTTCCCGCTGACGGTGCTTTGCGTCGCGCTCGGCGTGCTCTTTGGAGACGGCGCCGCCACATACCTGAGCCTAAAGCTTGGCGAAGGAAAGGCGGAGGATGCAAAAAAAGGTGTCACCACAGGGATACTGCTGTCGGTGGCCGTGTCCGCCGTGCTGCTGGCCGTGACGGCCGTCTTCCTCAGGCCGATTATTTATCTGTTTGGCTGTACGGCGACCGTGGAACCGTATGCGCTTGGATACGGCAGTATCGTGATGGCCGGCTTTCCGTTCGTGCTGATTTCAACGACGCTCAATTCCGTCATCCGCGCGGACGGCAGCCCGCGGCTGGCGATGATTTCGCTCGTGTCCGGCGCGGTGTTCAACACCGTGATGGATCCGGTGTTTATTTTTATCTTCCACTGGGGTGTGCAGGGCGCGGCGATCGCCACCGTTATGGGGCAGATCATAGCGTTTTTGATTTCCATTTCCTATTTTGGCAAATGGAAGTCCGTTAAAATCGGGAAAAAGGACTGGAAATTCAGCCTGGAACACTGCCGGGCGATCATCCCGCTGGGCGTTTCCAGCTTTATCAATCAGATGGCCACCGTCGTCATGACGGCCGTTTTAAACAATATGCTGACGGCTTACGGGGCGGGCTCCGTGTACGGCACGGATATTCCGCTTGCAGCAATGGGAATTACGCTGAAGGTAAACCAGGTTTTCCTGTTTATCGTCGTGGGTATTGCGACCGGGGCACAGCCGGTCATCGGGTTCAACTGCGGCGCAAAAAACTTTGCACGCGTTATGAAAGCGTTCCGGATTTGCGTTGTGAGCGCGCTCGCCGTCGCCACCGCCGCGTTTGCCGTGTTCCAGCTTACGCCTATGTCCATCGTCTCGCTTTTCGGCTCGGAGAGCGGACTGTACAACGAGTTTGCGGTAAAGAGCTTCCGGATTTTCCTGCTGCTGTGTATCTTGAACGGATTCCAGACCGTCGCCAGCATTTTTGTGCAGGCTGTCAAGCGGCCTGTGCAGGCGATGGTGCTTTCGCTTTCCCGGCAGATCGTGTTCCTGGTGCCGGCTGCGATTATTCTGCCGAAATATCTGGGGATCGAAGGCGTTCTGTGGGCGGGACCGCTGGCGGACGCGCTGGCGTTTTTGCTGGCTCTCGCCGTAACCGCGGCAGAAATCCGGCGGCTCAGGCGCGCCGATGCGGAGGCGGCTATGGAAGGCGGGCTTTGCCCCGACCGCGTTCAGGTCTGAAGCCGCACAGGCCGTCCATAAAAAACAAAATCCCGCAGGCCGGCTGCGGGAACTGCGGAACGAATGGCGCGGTTTATCTGTTTGTTTAAGCCTGTTCTGCGAGCGCGTTCGGGTCCAGAAACGCCACCGCCTTTCCAAGGATGCGTACATTCGCGCCCGCGCGCAGCACCATCGGCGCATAGGCGGGATTTTCCGCCATGAGCACGATCTGCGTGTCGCTCTTGTATACGCGCCGGAGCGTGAGCGCGCCGTCGAGCACGACGACGGCCACTTCGTGGCTGCGCACGTCCTCCATCATGCGCGCATAGACGATGTCCCCGTCGCCGATGCTGAGCTTGTCCATGCTGTCGCCGGAAAAGCGCAGCGTAAAGTCACAGCGGATGTTCTGCGGCACTTCGTCGTAACAGGCGACGTTCTGCTCGTCCAGCAGCGGCAAACCTTTGAGCGCGCGGTATAAGCGGGGTTTGAGCACGGAGGTCGGCAGCGCGGTGACCTGTCCCGGTTTGGGCGCGGGGGAAGGGTATGAACGGCGGGTTTCCTCGTCTACGGCGAGATAGTCCACCGTCACGTCGAAAAACCGGGAGAGTTTGACCAGCGTGGAGCGCTTGATGTTTTCGGTGCCTTTTTCATAGAAGTTGACGATCGTCATATACGGGATGCCGGAAAGGCGCGCAAGCTGTGAACGGTTCACACTGCGTTCCGTCATGAGGACGTCTAGTTTTTCGGTCATCGTCATGGTAGTACCCCGCTGTAAAACAACAAACAGATTCACCGCACGGCCGGTAACTGTGCGTCATACAGCAATCATAGCCGACCAAACCGGAAAACGCAAGCAAAATCTACCATATACCGTAATTTTTTACGAATTGCTGGTTTAGGTGCTTAAAAGGTAAGGAAAAGACAGCGCCCGACACATTAAAATCACGCCGCTGCAGGCGCGGCCGCGAGGGCGGGCGGGAAGCGTATTTGCTTGCAATTATGCGGTAAAAATGGTATGGTAACAAAAAACGGAGGGTGCAAACAATGGGCAAATTCGTCATCAAAGAAGGCAAGGCGGGGCCGTATTTCGTGCTGAAAGCGGCCAACGGCGAAATCATCGGCAAGTCGGAGTCGTATTCCTCGGAAGCCGCCTGCAAAAGCGGTATTATGAGCGTGAAGAAAAACGCGCTGATCGCGAATGTCGAGGATCAGACCGTCGAGGGATGGAAGAATCTGCCGAATCCCGTATTCGAAGTATATAAAGATAAAAAGGGTGAATTCCGTTTCCGCCTCCGCGCGAAAAACGGCGAGCCGATCCTCGCTTCCGAAGGGTACACGGCGAAGGCGTCCTGCGTCAACGGCGTGGACAGCGTCCGCAAAAACGCCGATTCCAGCGTAGAAAAAGAATAACAATCCGCGGACCCCTTTTTAAAACCGTCCCGGTGACGCATCGCCGGAAAATCAGTGCGCAATGCGGCGGCATGTCGTTATGGATGCCGTCGCATTTGAGCCATCGGAAAACATATGTTTTCCGATGGGGTCGCCGCGGAGGGGAATCCGCATGCAGCTTCGGCCTTGAACGGCGGCGCCGTTTGCCGGCCTTGCTGCATGAAAGGCGTCAAAACCGCCGTGCACGCCGCCGGTTTTGACCGAATTTACTTCGGGAATTCATTTTTGCAGGGTCAATGCGGCAAATTTGGCGTTGCAGGGCTTTGTTGGTTAGCTGGATGCGGCGGCATGTCGTTATAGACGCCGTCGCATTTCTCAACCGCACGGGAGGCAGCATGCTGGCGCTTCTTTCAAAATGGTTCGTTCATGATCGGGGAAATTATGATTCGCCGCGGGTGCGCGTCGCCTATGGCGTGCTTTGCGGTGCGGTGGGCGTCGCGCTGAACATACTGCTGTTTTGCGGGAAGTTCATCGCGGGCATGCTCTCCGGCAGCATCGGCGTGACGGCGGACGCGTTTAACAACCTTTCCGACGCGGGCAGCTCCGTCGTGTCGATGGTGGGGTTCCGGCTCTCCGCAGGCAAGCCGGACCGCGAGCATCCGTTCGGGCACGGCCGGTTTGAGTACATCGCGGGGCTCGCCGTTTCCATGGCGATCCTCTTGATGGGATTCGAACTGATTAAATCGTCCATGCAGAAGATCATCGATCCGCAGCCGGTGACGTTTTCTCTGCTCACGGTCTGCATTTTGGTCGCTTCGATCCTCGTGAAGCTCTATATGTATCTCTATAACCGCAGCATCGGCAAAAAGATCGATTCCACGACCATGCGCGCCACCGCGCTGGACAGCTTTTCGGATATGGCCGCGACCGGCGTCGTTCTGGCGAGCATGTTTGTGTCCAAATGGACGAATTTCGCCGTCGACGGCTGGGCGGGACTTGCGGTCGCGCTGTTTATCCTCTATACCGGCGTGTCCGCGGCGAAGGAGACGATCAGTCCGCTGCTCGGGCAGCCGCCGGACATGGCGTTCGTTAAGAAAATTGAAGACATCGTGCTTTCGGAGGACGACGTCGTAGGCGTGCACGATCTGGTGGTGCACGATTACGGCCCGGGACGGCTGATGATTTCGCTGCACGCGGAGGTGCCGGCGGACGGCAGCATGCTCGAACTGCACGACACGGTCGACAACCTTGAGCGCAGGCTGCGCGAGGAATGCGGCTGCGAAGCGGTCATCCACATGGACCCCGTCGTGCTCAACGACGAACGCACAAACCGCCTGCACGGCGAGGTGGAAGAGATGGTTCACGATCTCGACGAGAGCCTGAGCGTGCACGACTTCCGGGTCGTGCCGGGACCTACGCACACGAACCTTGTGTTCGACGTGGTCGTGCCGTTTGGATTCCGCATGACGGACGAAGAGGTGCTGTGCGAGGTGGAAAAACGTGTGCGCGCGAGCGGCGGCAACTATTTTGCCGTTATGCAGATCGACAAAACAAGCATTCCCGCCGTGCAGGACAAAGACCGCGTCGGAATAAAATAAAGCTGTCGAAAGCCGGGGTTTGACGCGCGCAAGACCCTGTTTTATGCGGACAGTCAGGAGGAAACAATGCTGACCCGATGGGGCAAAACGATTTCGCCGGAAAAAGTGCTTTCCGAGTATCCAAGGCCGCAGTTTCAGCGGCAGAACTGCTATATCCTCAACGGCCTGTGGGAATACGCCGTGACCGGCGTTGGCGCGCAGACCCCGCCGGAGCGTTTCGACGGGACGATCCTCGTGCCCTTCTCGCCGGAGAGCGAGCTTTCCGGCGTAAAGCGGACGATCCGGCCGGACGAGTGCCTCTGGTACCGGCGGTATCTTGAAGCGCCGATGGGCTACGACCCGAATGCGGAGGATTTAATCCTGCATTTCGGAGCGGTCGACCAGTTTGCAGAAGTGCGCGTCGGCGGTATCTCCGTTGCGAATCACGCGGGCGGCTATCTGCCGTTTTCCGCGGTGATCACCGAGCATGTTCCCAAAGGCGGCGCGGCGGAGCTGCTTGTGCGCGTGCGGGACGAAACGGACGCGTCCTGCTGGTCGCGCGGCAAGCAGAGCTCGCATCCCGGCGGCATCTGGTATACGCCGCAGAGCGGCATCTGGCAGACGGTATGGATGGAGCGCGTTCCGAAACGGCGCATCGAGCTGCTTCGCATCACGCCCGCGTTCGAGCGCGCGGAGGTTGAGTTTGTCGTTTGGACGAACTGCAACGGGGAAGGCGTAATCCAGCTCTGCGGGGCGGAAACGCCGTTTGCAGACGGCGTGCCGGTGCGCATCCCCATGCCGGACTTCACCGCATGGACGCCCGAGAACCCGAAGCTTTACGACGTTACGTTCGTGCTGGAGCGCGACCGCGTCGAGAGCTATTTTGCAATGCGCAAAGTTTCCGTGGAAAAGGACGCGGAGGGCAAGCCGCGCTTTTTCCTCAACAACGAGCCGTATTTCCAGAGCGGCGTGCTCGATCAGGGGTACTGGCCGGACGGGCTGTACACCGCGCCGAGCGACGAGGCGATGGTTTACGATATTTCGCTGATGAAGTCGATGGGCTTCAACATGCTCCGAAAGCACATTAAAATTGAGCCGCTGCGCTGGTATTATCACTGCGACCGGCTCGGCATGCTCGTTTGGCAGGACATGGTCAACGGCGGCGGGCAATACCGCAAAACCGCAATTACAACGCCGCTTCTCTTTGGCAATTCGCATCCGGACTGCGACTACGCCTACTTTGCGCGCGAGGACGTGCGCGGGAGGGAAGCGTTTGCGCGTGAACTTTTTGAAACCGTGAATCTGCTTTACAACAGCCCCTGCGTGGCGCTTTGGGTGCCGTTCAACGAGGGCTGGGGACAGTTCGACGCGAACCGCGCCGTCGAGCAGATCGCCGCGCTGGACCCGACGCGCCCGGTCGATCACGCCAGCGGCTGGCACGATCAGAAGGGCGGGGACGTCAAGAGCCTGCACGTATATTTCAAGCCGTACCGCTTCAAAGCGGACCAGTACGGCCGCGCCGTGGCGCTGAGCGAGTTCGGCGGCTACGGGCACCGCGTCGCGGAGCACTGCTTTTCCGAGAAGGAATTCGGCTACAAGCGCTGCAAAACGCCGGAAGCGCTGATGAAGGCGTTTGAAGCGCTCTATGAGCGCGAGGTAATCCCCGCAAAGCAAAAAGGCCTGGCCGCCTCGGTCTACACGCAGCTTTCGGACGTGGAGCAGGAGACCAACGGGTTCGTTACCTACGACCGCGAGGCCGTCAAGTTCGATGCCGAGCGCGTGCGTGCGCTCAACGCCCGCCTGACCGGCGGACAACAGGCGCCGGAGGAACAGGGAGAAGCGGAAAAGGCGGAGGAACCGGAAGCGGAAAAACAGCCGGAATAAGCGCGAATGTTCCCGGAACGCAGCGCTGGCCATAAAAACGGGACCTGATTTTTGTGTGAAAGGCGCCGCCCGGCTTGCGGCGTGTTCCGGCGGTATTGTATAATGGTAGCGTCGAAATCTGTGGAAATGGAATCATGATCGAATGGAACAGGCAATCAGGCGTCATCAATGTATCTGGGTTTTCCTCAAGGGAACGCTGGGCGGGACCATAAAGCGTATCTTCCATTTCGAAGGGAAACCGGTCGATCTCGGGAAAGGGCCGTATCTCATTCTGGCCAATCACAACACCGATTTGGACCCGGCGCTGCTTGCGCTGAGCTTTCCGGATCACATGTATTTCGTCGCAAGCGAGCATATCTTCCGGAAGGGCTTCGTTTCCTGGCTGCTCAAATTCTGCTTCGCGCCGATTTCAAGGATGAAGGGCACGACGGACGCGACCGCGGCGCTCGGGGTGCTCCGCGCGATCAAACGGAAAAACAACGTCTGCCTCTTTGCGGAGGGCAACCGCTCGTTCAACGGCGTGACGGGGCCGATTTTCCCCGCGACCGGCAAGCTTGCAAAAGCGACCGGCGCTTCGCTTGTGACCTATCGCTTCGAGGGCGGATACCTGACCATGCCGCGCTGGGGGCGTTCGATCCGCAAAGGCCGCATGCGCGGCTACTGCGTGCATGTCTACACGCCCGAGGAGCTTAAAAAAATGACGCCGGAGGAAGTCAACCGGCATATTCGCGAAGACATCGCCGAGGACGCGTTCGCCCGGCAGGAATCCGAGCCGAAAGCGCTGCGTTTCCGCGGCAAAAACCTGGCCGAAGGGCTGGAAAACGCGCTGTATTTCTGTCCGAAATGCGGCCGGCCCGGCACGCTGCACAGCAAAGGAGACCGCTTCTACTGCGACTGCGGCATGAGCGTCCGCTTCTCCGAAACCGGTTTCTTTGAGGGCGAAGACGTTCCGTTTTCAACGGTGCGGGACTGGGACGCCTGGCAGGACGGGCGGCTCCGGGAGTACATCGATTCGCTCGGCGGGGATGAAATTGCGTTTTCGGACGACAGCGTCCGCCTGATCGCCGTGGGACCGCGGCACAAGAGCCGCGTAGCCGACACGGGGACGCTCTCGGTGAGCAAGGCGTTTCTGCGCGTCGGCGAAACGAGCTTCCCGATGGACAAAGTCAGCAGTATGGGCGTGATGGGCACCTATAAAATCATGTTTTCCGTGGACGGCGCGTCCTACGAACTGCGCGCGGCGAACCACAGGATGTACTGCGGGCGGAAATATTTTGCGTTCAACGAAGCGCTCCATGCGGCGGGCGCCACATCCGAATAAAAAATACGCGCGTCTTGGCGGGCGCGCGTTTTGTATAATCAAAATCATGCAAAAGAGGTGAAGACGCATGGATTTCTCGGCTTCCAATCAATCTTTATGGAACATTGTAATCCAGTTCGGCATCATCGCGGCGGCGATTCTTGTTGCAACGTTTCTGCGCAGGAAAATCTCGTTTATTCGCAAAAGCCTTCTTCCGACCGCGGTGCTCGCGGGTTTTATTTTGCTTTTGCTGCGCAGCACAAATTTACTGAATCTCGATACGGATTTTCTCAAGATGATGACCTATCACGGCATTGCGATCGGCTTCATCGCGCTTTCGCTGCGCATCCCCGTTTCGCAGGATAACGAAAAAGGCAACCTTGTCGCCGTGAAGTCCGGCGCGCTGATCGTCAGTTCCTATCTGATGCAGGCGCTGATCGGTTTTGCGATTGTGCTTGCGCTTGCTTACACGGTTATGCCCGGGCTGTTCAAGGCGGCGGGCATCCTGCTGCCGATGGGGTACGGCCAGGGACCCGGCCAGGCGAACAACGTGGGCGCGACCTATGAGGCAATGGGTTTTGTGGGCGGGCGTTCGTTCGGCCTCGCACTTGCCGCGGCGGGCTATCTTTGTGCCTGCATCATCGGCGTGATATACCTCAACATCCTTTCGCGCAAAAACAAACTCCGGAAAATCGAGCACGGCGACATCTCCGGCTCCGTCAATGTGGACGCGTTTGAGGACCAGGGCGAAATCCCCGTCGCGGAATCCATCGACCGGTTCTCAATGCAGGTCGCGCTGGTCGTGATCGTCTATCTTGCGACCTATCTGGTCACATGGGGGATTACTTCGGGCCTTGCGGCGATCAGCCAGTCGCTTTCCGACTCGCTTTCTTCCATCCTCTGGGGGTTCAACTTCATCGTCGGTTCCGCGCTGGCGATGCTGCTTCGCTATATCTTCAAAAAGCTGCGCAAGTTCAAGGTCATGACACGGCAGTATCAGAACAACTATCTGCTTGGCCGCATTTCCGGCGTGGCGTTCGACATGATGATCGTTGCCGGCATCGCGTCCATCGACATCGAGGATTTGAGCGGGCTTTGGGTGCCGTTTCTGCTCATGGCGGCGGCCGGCGGACTGGTCACGCTCGTGTATCTGCAGTGGCTCTGCAAAAAGATTTATCCGAATTATTATCACGAAGCGCTCGTCTCCATGTACGGCATGATGACCGGCACCATCAGCTCCGGCATCCTGCTCGTGCGCGAGATCGATCCCCGGTTTGAAACGCCCGCGGCCAACAATCTTGTCACCGGCAGCGGTACGGGCATCATCTTCGGCATTCCGATGCTCATTTTCATCAAGACCGCCGCGCAGAGCGACACGATGCTGTATGTGACCATCGGTATCGTTGCGGTGTACTGGCTCGCACTGGTGCTCTTTATCACGAAGGTTAAGCCGAAGGCACGAAATCTCAAATAGCGGACAATCAAAAACGCCCTTTTATAAAAAGGCGTATCCATTTATCAGGGTATCAGGCCGATCCGCCGCGCAGGTTTATCCAGCGCGGCGGACCGTTTGTTTTGCGCGGCTATGCGCCGTGTCCCCTGACGCCCGGAAGGCCGCCTGCATGGCGCTCGCGGGCGGCTGATTTGGGTTTTGGCGGCTATGCGCCGTTTTGATTCTGTCTGCGAAATCTCTGATAAACGGGCCGTTTCTTCAAATACATGTAAAGATCGCGCTGCAAAAACCTTAAAAAGGGTTCCGAAGACGCGGTTTCTCTGGTAAAATGTTATTTGTGGTAATTTTGAGGTAGAAGAAAAAACGGGGTAGGGAGAAAAAATGACGATTTTCAACGTGCTTTCCCTGGTTGGCGGACTGGCACTTTTTCTCTACGGCATGCACCTTTTGAGCACTTCGCTCGAGAGCATGTCCGGCGGCGTGCTGGAGCGCACGCTCGAACGTTCCACGAGCAACCGCTACAAGGCGGTGCTGCTCGGCGCGGCGGTCACGGCGGTGATCCAAAGCTCGTCGGCGACGACCGTTATGGCGGTCGGCTTCGTCAACGGCGGCCTGATGACGCTCTCGCAGGCGGTCGGCATTGTGATGGGCGCAAACATCGGCACGACGGCGACAGCGTGGATCCTCAGCCTGACGGGCATCGAAGGCAGTTCCATTCTGATCCAGCTGCTCAAGCCGACATCCTTTACGCCGGTGCTCGCCGCGGTGGGCGTTGCGATGGTGATGTTCTCCAAACGCGAGAAACGGCGCACCATCGGTTCCGTGCTCTGCGGGTTTGCGGTGCTGATGTTCGGCATGAGCACGATGTCCAAGGCGGTCGCGCCGCTTTCGGACATGCCGCAGTTCACCGAGTTTATGACGGCGTTCAGCAACCCCATTCTGGGCGTGCTCACCGGTGCGCTCATCACCGGTATTATCCAGAGTTCCTCGGCTTCGGTCGGCATTTTGCAGGCGCTGTCCACAACGGGCGGCGTGACATACGGCATTGCGATCCCGATCATTATGGGCCAGAATATCGGCACGTGCGTTACGGCGCTGATCTCCTGTATCGGCGCTTCCAAAAACGCGAAACGCACCGCGATGGTGCATCTCTATTTCAACGTGATCGGCTCGCTGCTGTTCCTGTCCGCGTTTTACATAACGAACGCGTTCGTCCATTTTTCTTTCCTGGACGAACCGCTCGACCCGGCGCATATCGCCATTATCCATACGACGTTCAACGTAGTCACGACGGCTGTGCTCCTGCCCGCTTCCTCGCTGCTGGTCAAACTCGCGACGCTCAGCGTGCGCGAAAAGCACGTCGAAGAGGAAGAATGGCCGCTGGACGAGCGCTTCCTGGACATGCCGGCGTTCGCGCTCGAACAGTGTAAAAACGTGATGGAGCGCATGGCGCTGCTCTCCAAGGAAACGCTGCTGCTCGCGCTCGGCGCGGTCGCCGAGTTCGACGAAAAAGCGATCGCCAAGGTGCTGGAAAACGAGGACAACATCGACCGTTACGAGGACCGCCTCGGCACGTATCTGGTCAAACTCAGCATGAGGAAGCTCCTGCCGGAGGACAGCCTTGAGATCGGCATGTTCCTGCATATGATCGGCGATTTCGAGCGCATCAGCGATCACGCGGTCAACCTTACCGAGGTGGCCGAGGAGATGCATACCAAGCAAATCAGTTTTTCGCCCGCCGCGCAGGAGGAGATCCGCATTTTCTCCGCGGCGCTGACGGAAATCATCAACCTTTCTTTCGACGCGTTCCTGCGCGAGGACCTGCTGGAAGCAAAACAGGTCGAGCCGCTGGAGGAAGTCATCGACGCGCTGCAGGCGGAAATCCGCGCGCGGCACATCGCGCGTCTGCAGGAAGGCACGTGCACCATAGAACTGGGCTTCGTGCTTTCCGACCTGCTGACCAACCTTGAGCGCGTGTCCGACCATTGCTCGAACATTGCGGCAACGCTGATCCAGACCAAAAACGACGCGTTCGACATGCACAGCTATCTGGAGTCCGTGAAGGCCGCGGGCGGCGATCAGGACTTCACGGCGCGTGTGGAGTCGTATTCCAAGGAGTTCAGACTGCCGTAAGGCTGCAATATAATGGCGGCCGGTCCGCTGAAACCGGATTTCGGCGGGCTCATCATACGTACATCTGCGCTGCCGTTACAAAAACGCAACGGCGGCGCTTTCTTTACAGTGAAGGGAGAAAAAGGCAAGATGTCTATCGAGCGGGTGAAGGCCTACTTCGGTGAAAAAGGGATGGAAAAACGCGTCTGGGAGTTCGACGCATCCTCGGCTACGGTCGAGCTTGCGGCGCAGACGCTCGGCGTGCGGCCCGCGCGCATTGCAAAGACGCTCTCGTTTGCCATGGACGGCGGGTGCATCCTGATTGTAACGGCGGGCGACGCGCGCATCGACAACAAAAAATTCAAGGAGCGCTTCCACACCAAGGCAAAAATGCTCGCCTTCGACGAGGTCGAGCGGCTTACGGGAAGCGCGGTCGGCGGGGTTTGCCCGTTTGCGCTGCCCCGGGAAACCCCCGTATATCTGGACGAATCGCTCCGGCGCTTTCAAACGGTGTTTCCGGCCTGCGGAAGCGGCAACAGCGCCATTGAACTGAGCTGTGATGAATTGTATCGCTGCAGCGGCGCGGCAGGGTGGGTCGACGTGTGCAAAGACTGGGACCCGGCGGCGGACGCGGCGATCGACGACGTGCCGAAGGCGGATTTTCCGCTGCCCGGCGGCGGCGAGGTCCGGCTGGAAATTGCCGCCATAACGCAGGCGGACGAAAAGACCGGCTACGTACCGATGTATCAATTTGATATTGTGCGCATCGGCGACGGTGCGCATGCCGGCAGGATCGATCTCCGGCTGGGCTATGTGCGCAACACCTATTACGGCGGAAACGTCGGCTATCGCGTCGGGGAGGAATTCCGAGGCAACGGCTACGCGGGCAAAGCCACGCGGCTGGTGTTTGAGGTCGCGCGCGCGCACCGGATGCCGTATCTGATCATCACCTGCGACAAGGACAACCTTCCTTCGCGCAGAACGCTGGAGCGCCTCGGCGGGGAACTGCTGGAGTGCGTCGCACCGCCCGCCTACAGCGGGGTTTACCAGGAAGGTTCAACGGGGGAACACTGTATCTTTCGTTTTATGCTGGACTGAAAACGATATGCTGCGGTAAAAAGAAGCCCGCGCAGCAATGCGCGGGCTTAGCTTGCCTGCAAAGGTTCCGAACAGGCGGTTATGCGGTTTGCGTTTTAGTCCTGTCCCGCCGGCGCGGTCGTAATCAGATAGACGACCGTCACCTGCGCGGCGACTTCGATGGCGCTGCTTTCAAACGCAACGCCGACCAGTTGGTCTTCGCCGGGTGTTTCAACGACGGATGCGACCGAAGTGATGGAAACACCGCCGGCGGCCGCTATGGCGGACGCTTTTACGTATGCGTCGTCCATGGCGGCGGCGAGCGCCTCGTTATACGCTGCGGACGCGTCGGTGAGGCTGTAGGTCGCCTCATAGGACTCCGTGATGCCCGCGTCGATGATCGGCGAGAGCACCGCGTTGACCTTGCTTACATCGGTCGTTATGATTGTGATCGTGTCGGTCGCGACATAGCCCGTGATCGCGCCGTCGCTTTCGCGCTGGTGCGTACTCAGCGTGACGCCCGCGGTTGTCAGGTTCTTGGGCAAAACGCCCTGTTCGGCGGCGATTTCACTGACCTGTGTGGTCCGTTCTTCGCACTTGAGCGCCGCTTCCTCGGATGTTTCGCTTGAGCCCTGCACCACGATGGTGATGGTCGAAAAGTCCGGCGCGGCGATTACCTTCCCGGAGCCGACGACCTCGACGGTGTGTTCGTTGGGAACGAGCTCGTTGTTGACGATCACGTCCGGTTCGTCCGGCTGCGCGGTCGGCGCGGGGGTGATGTCGCCTTCGGCTTTGCAGGCGGCGCAGCCGAACGCAAGCGCAAGCGCCGCGGCGGCCAGCACGCCGGCTTTCAGGAGCAGGGATATCCGTTTCATTGCCGCACCTCCAAATCCACGCGGTTGATTGGCGTTCCATCCAGAAACGCTTTGAGGTTCTCCGCCGCAAGGCGGACGAGTTCTTTGCGTACGGTAAGCGAGGCCCAGCCGTTATGCGGCGTGATGACGCAGTTCTTTGCGTGCAAAAGCGGATCGCCCGGGTCGGGCGGCTCGCGCTCCAGAACGTCCAGCCCGGCGGCGCGGAGCCTGCCTGCGTTGAGCGCGTCGCAAAGCGCCGCCGAATCGATCAGCGCGCCGCGGGCGGTATTGATGAGGATTGCGGAGGGTTTCATCTTTGCGAGCGCCTCTTTTCCGACGATGCCGGCGGTTTCCGCATTGGCCGGAAGATGGAGCGAAAGCACGTCGCTTTTTTGCAGCAGTTCGTCGAACGAGACGTATTCGCCCGGAAACGCCGCGCGCCGTGTCCTGCTGTAACCGAACACGCGCATGCCGAACGATTTTGCGATGGAAGCCGCCGCGCAGCCGATTGCGCCCGTTCCCGCAACGCCGAACGTTTTGCTGGAAAGCGAAACGATCGGATAGTCCCAGACACAGTCGCCCGGCGCCTGCGTCCAGCGTCCGCGGCGCACCTCGGCGTCGAACGCAAGCGGGTGGTTGCAAAGATCGAGCAGCAGCGCGAACACATGCTGCGCAACCGCGGCGGTCGAGTAGCCGGGGACGTTGCAGACGGCGATTCCGTGTCTGCGCGCGGCCGCCAGATCGATTTTGTCGTATCCCGTGGCGACAAGTCCGACGAACTTCAGCTTCGGTGCGGCGGCAAACTCCGCCTCGCCAAGCCGGCAGCGGTTGGTGAACACCGCGTCCGCGCTTTGAATGCGCGCCGGGATTTCATCGGGAAGCGAAAGGCCGTAGGCCGAAAGACGGCCAAACCGTTCGAAATCGGCCCAATCGATGTCGCCGGGATTAAAGGAATATGCGTCCAGTACCGTAATGTCCATGCGTCGCTGCGTTTTCTCCGTTTTCAGTGTCCGGGATGTCCGGCTAAGGCCGGGAACTAAGCGTTCGCCGCCAAAAGCGTGGTTGAGCGGGCCGGCCGCGTTTGATCGTGCTTGTTTTAACCTCGACTGCAAAAAAATGTAAAGGCGTTTGAGCAAGCCGGGAAACTTAAACAAAGTATACCGCATCGTTTCCCGCGTGACAAGCAGCTTGAAACCCCGCCTGCGCTTCGCGGCGTGCACATCGTGCCTCGGATTGCGAAAGACCGCAATATGTTGTATAATATGAAAATAAATTGGGGGAATAGGCAGTTGACTGCACCAGGGGAACGGCGGCTGTCACAAACCGAAATCAAAGCGACGGAAAGGGCTGAACATCGTTTTGCCGGCAAGGAAAAGCACAACAAATACGAGCGCGCAGAAGGCCGCGGCAACGCGCGCAAAAAATCGCGAAAAGGAAAAACGCGCTTCGGAAGCGACCGGCGTGATGCTTGTCGCCGCGGGGATTCTCACCGCGGCGTATCTGTTTTTTTCCGCAACGGGATACCTTGGCGAGATGCTCGGCAAGGCGCTTTTCGGCCTCTTCGGCGTTATTTCGTATGCGCTGCCGGTCATTCTGATCGGCGTGGGCGTAATTTATATCCGCGGCAGTTCCAGCGACCGGCTCGCAGGCTCCGGCTGGTACATGCTGCTCGGCATCCTCGCGCTGGTTACGCTTTTGCAGACCATCCGCGTTACGGCGTACGAGGGCGTACTCTACATGGACTTTATCAACGAAGCGCTCAGCGTTGGTCAGACGGCGCACATGGGCGGCGGTTTCATCGGCGCGGTGCTGAGTTATCCGCTGCTTCTGCTCGGCGGCAAAACGCTTTCGTATATCCTATCCATCGCGCTCATCATCGTTTGCGCAATCGCCGTGACGGGGCTTTCGATCCACGACATCGGCGACTGGCTGACCAACAGGGTCGTCACCGCCGTGGAAAACTCGCAGGAGCCGCGGCAGGAAAAAGAAGAAAAACCGATGTTTACGCTCACGCTTGAGGACGAAGTTCCGGCGAAAACGGCGCGCTCCAAAAAGAAGGGCCTGCCGGTCGAAACGTCCGGCACGGGGAAGCGAAGAACAAGGAAGCCCAGCGTGCAGGAACAGGAACTGCAGGAATTTTCCGGCGAATTCCGCACCAAGACCGGCGCGCCGCCTAGGCGCAAAGCGCCGCAGGTCGTTACGCCGGATTTCGGCGGGGAACCGGATTTTGAACCGGCGGACGACGTGCCGCCCGTTGTTGCGGCGCGCAAAAAGAGCGAGCCGAAGAAAAAAATCGATCTGCCGGACCCGACGCCGCTGTTCGGCACGCAGAAGGCCAAAACGGACGAAAAACCCGGACCCGCGCGCCAGCTCGGTTCCAAAAAGCCGGAGGCTGCGGCCAAGACAAAAACGAAGCCGGAGGTCATTTTGCCGGATGCGGCGTATCAGACGCCGAGCATCGGCCTGCTCGACAAACCGGACGTGAAAAAGGACGACGAGAGCGACTCGCCGGAAGAAAAGGCGCGCATCCTGATCGACACGCTTTCAAGCTTCCGCATCACCGCAAAGGTAACGCATATTGCGGTCGGCCCCGCGCTGACCCGCATCGAAATACAGCCCGCGCCGGGCACGCGCATCTCGCGCATCACCGCGCTGCAGGGCGACCTGACCATGGCGCTCGCCGCGCCGCGGCTGCGCATGGAAGCGCCGATTCCCGGCAAGAACGCCATCGGCATCGAAATCCCGAACAAGCGCTCCGCGCTGGTCGTGCTGCGGGACATCATCGAAAGCAGGGAGTTCCATAACAGCGCGTCGCCGGTGACCATGGCGCTTGGCCGCGAGGCCAGCGGCAAGACAATCGTTGCGGATTTGACGCGCATGCCGCATATGCTCATCGCCGGTGCGACCGGCTCGGGCAAGAGCGTCTGCATCAACGATATCATCATTTCCATGGTGTACAAGAGTTCTCCGGCGGACGTGCGCTTCATCCTGGTCGACCCCAAAATGGTCGAGATGACCATGTATGGTTCGCTGCCGCATCTTTTGATTCCGGTCGTGACCGAGCCCAAAAAGGCCGCGAGCTCGCTGCGCTGGGCGGTGCGTGAAATGGAGCGCCGTTACAAGGCGTTTTCCGAGGTCGGCGCGCGGCACATGGACCGCTATAACGAGCGCGTCAAGGACAAGGGCGAGCACCTGCCGCGCATCGTCATCATCATCGACGAACTCGCCGACCTGATGATGATTGCGCCGGACGAGGTGGAGGACAGCATCCGCCGCATCGCGCAGCTGGGCCGCGCGGCGGGCATTCATCTCATCCTCGCCACGCAGCGGCCGGACGCGACGGTCATCACGGGGCTCATCAAGGCAAACATTCCGTCGCGCGCGGCGTTCGCGGTGAGCTCGGCGACCAACAGCCGCATCATCCTCGATATGGGCGGCGCGGAGAAGCTGCTTGGTCACGGCGATATGCTCTTCCATCCGGACGGGTCGGCAAAGCCCACGCGCCTGCAGTGCGCCTATGTTTCGGACGAGGAAGTCGAGCGCATCGTTGCGCACTTCCGCGCGCAGACGCAGCACCCCGTGTTCGACGAACAGATTCTTGAAGACGTGACAAAGATGGAGAAGTCCGGGCCGAGCGGCGGCGCGTTCGGCGAAGGAAAGCAGGAGGACGAACTCCTCGGCGAAGCGGTGCGCGTCGTGCTCGAACACGGGCAGGCGAGCACGTCCATGATTCAGCGACGGCTGCGCGTCGGATATTCGCGCGCATCGCGCCTGATCGATATGATGGAGCAGAAAGGGTATATCTCCGGCTTCAACGGCAGCAAACCGCGCGACGTGATCATCAAAAAAGCGCAGTATCTGGAACTGTTCGGCGACGAAACGCCGGTTGCGGACCCGCCGAAGCGGGAGCCGAACCCGATTGGAGAGTTTTACTCGGAAGAAGACTAGCGCCGCTGAAGAAAGGGCTTTTGAGCCGTTTCCTGCGGCGGCGGATTGTTTCAGGAGAAGAAATACATGGCGGTCATCGGCGTAATTTCGCTCGGATGTGCAAAAAACCAGGTGGACACGGAACGTATGCTCGGCCTTTTGAGCGCCGCGGGACATACGCTCACGGGCAATCCCGCGGAAGCAGAGGTGCTGATTGTCAACACCTGCGGTTTCATCGAACCGGCCAAGCGCGAGTCCATCGAGGCCATCCTCGAAATGGCGCGCTACAAAACCGAAGGGAAATGCAAAACGCTGGTTGCGACCGGCTGCCTGAGCGAACGTTACCGCGAGGAACTGCGGCAGGAGATGCCGGAGGTCGATATTTTACTCGGCGTGCGCGAATACGAACAGCTGCCGCGTCTGCTCGGGAGCGCGAAAACGGACGCGCCGACATGCGGCCCGGCTACGCCGCGCGTGCTGACTACGCCGTTTTACAGCGCGTATCTGCGCATTGCGGACGGCTGCGACAACCGCTGCGCCTACTGCGCAATCCCGCTGATCCGCGGGCGGCTCGTCAGCGAGCCGATGGAGGCGCTGACGGACGAGGCGAAGCGCCTCGCCGAAGGCGGCGTGAGCGAACTGACGCTGATTGCGCAGGACACGTCCGGCTACGGCGTGGACCTCTACGGAAAGCCGATGCTCACCGCACTTTTGGACAAACTGGAGAAAATCGACGGCATCCGCTGGCTGCGGGTGCTGTATACCTATCCGGACACGGTCACGCCGGAACTGATCGACCGCTTCCGCGCCGGCGGCAAGATCGTGCCGTATCTCGACATGCCTCTGCAGCACACGGAGGACGAGATGCTCCGCCGCATGAACCGCAGAGGCGATCAGAAGCACATTCTGCGCGTGCTGGACTATGTGGCGCAGAATGCGCCGGAATTCATGCTGCGCACCACGCTGATGGTCGGCTTTCCCGGCGAGACGGACGCGCAGTTCGAGCGCATGCGGCGCTTTATCGAGGCACATCCGTTCGACCGCATCGGCGCATTCGCGTTTTCGCCCGAGGAGGGCACCAAGGCGTTCGGCATGCCGGAGCAGGTGCCGGAGGACGTGAAGCAGGCGCGGCTGGACGCGCTGATGCAGACCCAGAGGGCCGTCTCCGAGAAGCGCAATTTGCTGCGCGTCGGCCGCACGGCGGACGTGCTGATCGAAGGCGTCGAAAACGGCCGTCCGTTTGGGCGCTCCTATGCGGAAGCGCCGGACGTGGACGGGCGCGTGTATCTTGAAACCGATGCGGCGTATCCAATCGGCAGCTATGTGCCGGTGCGGATGACCCGCGCGCTGGAATATGACATGATCGGAGTACCGCTGATATGACGCAGAACGAAACGAACGCGCAGCCTTCCACAGCACAGGACGAACAGCAGACGTCCGAGCAGAATCGGAAATTCAGACTGAACCTGCCGAACCGGCTGACGATTTTCCGCATGGTGCTCGTGCCGCTGATGGTGGCTGCTTTCTCGTTTGACCACTGGCTGCCCTGGTGGAATTATCTTGCCGCGGGCATCTTCTTTGTTGCGGACATGACGGACATCGTGGACGGCTACATCGCCAGAACGCGCAATATGGTCACGAACTTCGGCAAGCTCATGGACCCGATTGCGGACAAGCTGCTCTTTTGCTCGGCGTTTATCATGATGACCTGGAACGGCATGCTCAATCCGATCCTCTGCATCATATTTGTCGGGCGGGAGATCATCGTTTCGGGGTTCCGGCTTGTGACCGCCAGCAGTGGCAAAGTCATCGCCGCAAACTGGCTCGGCAAACTCAAATCCACCCTGCAGGTGATCGCCATCCTCTGGACGCTGCTTGGCAACCCGATCTTTTCAAGATGGAACTTTGCGTTCGATTTCGGCGTGATGTGCACGGCGGCGGTGTTCACAATCTGGTCGGCGGTGGACTACATCATCGCCAACTGGAAAGCGGTCAAGTGGGACTGAAAAAGCGCCCTCAAAAACGAATGACAAACATGCCGGGGCCGCGGATTTCCGCGGCTTGCGGTGAGATAAGGAAGTGAAATCAGGTATGGTTGCGGAAATCGTTTCCGTCGGAACGGAACTGCTGATGGGACAGGTTGTTAATACGGACGCGCAGTATATTGCGTCCCGGCTTGCGCCGCTGGGCCTTCAGGTGTATTACCACACGACCGTGGGCGACAACGTCAAGCGTCTGACCGCCGTGGTGCATCAGGCGGTGGAGCGCTCGGACGTGGTCGTTTTTACGGGCGGGCTCGGGCCGACCGACGACGATCTGACCAAAGAGACCGTTGCCGCCGCGCTGGGACTCACCGTCGAACCCATACCGGAGGAAGTTGAGCGGCTGAAAGCATACTTCACCTCGCACGGGTACCAGATGACGCCGAATAACTTAAAGCAGGCGAGCTTTCCCAAAGGCGCGCTGATTCTGAGAAACGAATTCGGCACTGCGCCGGGGTGCATCATGTCCGCCGGCGGGAAGACCGCCGTGCTGCTGCCGGGGCCGCCGAGGGAGCTTTTCCCGATGTTCTCCAACCATGTCATGCCGTACCTCGAAAAACTCAGCGGCGCGAAGCTCTATTCGCGGGAACTGCGTATTTTCGGCATGGGCGAGTCGAGCGTGACCTATCAGCTCAAGGACATCATCGAGGAGCAGACGAACCCGACCGTCGCGCCGTATGTAAAGACCGGCGAAGTCACGCTCCGCGTGACTGCGCTTTGCCGGAACGACGAGGAAGGCGAGGCGCTGGCGCGCCCGGTCATCGACGAAATCGTCGCTCGCCTTGGCGATGTTGTGTACTCCACCGTGGGCGAGTCCCTGCCGGAGACCTGCGCGCGTATGCTCACCGATGACGGCGCGACGCTCGCCGTTGCGGAAAGCTGCACGGGCGGCATGATCGCCGACGAACTGGTTGCGATTCCCGGATGTTCGAAATTCCTGATCGAAGGGTGCGTGACATACTCCGATGCGGCCAAGGTCAAACGGCTCGGCGTGAAGGAAGAAACGCTGAAAAAGTTCGGCGCGGTCAGCGAAGAGTGCGCCGCCGAAATGGCGCAGGGGATGCTGAAAACGTCCGGCGCGGATTATGCGCTTGCAACGACCGGGTTTGCCGGGCCGGACGGCGGCACGGAGCAAGCGCCCGTGGGTACGGTGTTTATCGCAATCGCCGGCAGAAGCGGCGTTGCGGTCAAGCGCCTTTCGCTGCATGGCGAACGCGCAAGGATCCGCCTTGGCGCGGCGCTGAACGCGTTCGATCTGCTGCGGCGCGAGCTTTGCAAATAATGTTCCGCGCAAACGGGTTTTGCCCGGCGGCGCGCTAAGAAAGCGCTGTACTTGAACGGCCGCCGCATGCTATAATAAGCGGGATGGACGCGATCATTTGTTTTCATGCGGCGTGAAACCCGCGGACGGACAACTGCAATATTTGAAAGGATAAATACGATGGTCGAAAAAGAAAAAGCGTTGGAAATCGCTCTGGGTCAAATCGAGAAGCAGTTCGGCAAGGGCGCGATTATGAAGCTGGGGGACGCGGGCGCGCGCGTGCCGGTGTCCACCATATCCACCGGATGCCTGCCGCTGGACTATGCGCTCGGCGTCGGCGGGATTCCGCGCGGCAGGATCATTGAGATCTACGGACCGGAATCTTCCGGCAAAACGACCATCGCGCTGCATATCGTGGCCGAGGCGCAGAAGGCGGGCGGCACCGCCGCATTTATCGACGCGGAGCACGCGCTCGACCCGGTCTATGCCGAAGCGCTCGGCGTGCGGGTGGACGATCTGTACGTTTCCCAGCCGGACACCGGCGAGCAGGCGCTGGAAATCACCGAGGCGCTCGTGCGCAGCGGCGCGATCGACATCGTGGTCGTGGACTCCGTTGCGGCGCTCGTGCCGAAGGCGGAAATCGAAGGCGACATGGGCGACGCGCACGTCGGCCTGCAGGCGCGGCTGATGAGCCAGGCGCTGCGCAAACTTACCGGCGCGGTCAACAAGTCCAATACCGTCGTAATCTTCATCAACCAGCTGCGCGAGAAGATCGGCGTGATGTTCGGCAACCCCGAAACGACCCCCGGCGGCAAGGCGCTTAAGTTCTATGCCTCCGTCCGGCTGGATGTGCGCCGCATCGACGCGCTGAAAAACGGCACGGAGATCGTCGGCAACCGCACGCGCGTCAAGGTCGTTAAAAACAAGGTCGCGCCGCCGTTTAAAACGGCCGAATTCGACATGATCTACGGCGAGGGCATTTCCCGCGAAGGGTCGCTGCTCGACATGGCCGTTGAAAAGAAGATCGTTGCAAAGAGCGGCGCCTGGTATTCCTACGGGGACATGCGCATTGCGCAGGGACGCGAAAACACGCGGCTGTTCCTGAAGGACAACCCGGAACTGGCGCAGAAGCTCGAAAAGCAGCTGCGCACCGTCTTCGAAGAGGAGCGCAAAAAGGCGGCCGCCGAGCAGGAAGCAAAGCGCAAGGCCGCGCAGGAGTCGCTGCACGCGGCGGAAGCGGCCGCTGCAAAGGCGGACAAAAAGTAATATCGTTTATGGATTTACAAAGCGTCGTCCCGTATAACCGGGACGACGCTTTGTTTAGATAACGTTGATTTGCGCTCGTCGGAAGAGATTAACACTCAATCCGCGGCAAAGAGCGTCATGTCCGTGCCCGTGTCGCGGATGAGCACCGGCCCGCTCGTGCGGCCGATCTGCACGCCGACGTAAAAGTCGCCCGCCGCGCCGGAGATATTGACGACCTGAACGATATAAACGATCCAGAACGCCGTTTCGTAAAACGCAATATTGAGCACCGCCAGCGCGATGCCGAGCAGCACCACCGGCGCGAACGCGATGATGAGGTACTGCCTGCGGTCGAACAGCGCGGCGCTTCCCGCGTACGCATACAGGCCGGTAAAGCCGTATTTCGGCTTTTCGCCGGAGAACGCCTGCATGAACGCGCCATGCACCAACTCGTGCAGAATCATATAGAACACGATGCCAACGACAAGGACGCAAAGCAGCAGAACCGAAACAATGTCGAATGTATACCCAAGCATCGGCGGACCGATGAAAAACCCAAGCGCAATCATCGGAAGCATGATCGCCAGTGCGAGCACGTTTACGATAATCGCCTCTTTGCGGTTGCGCATCAGATCGATTTTTTTGACGGCGCGGTAACCAGCGGGCAGTGTTGTCATGCATCCTCCTGCTTTTTGTCCGGATTCCTCCAGTATTTGCTTCCGTCGCGGAGGCGGCAGAGCCAGCCGCTCTCGATCAGGCCGCGCCGGAGGATAAAATAGTCGCCGAACGTATGCCAGCTTGCGAGGATAGCATTGACCTCGTGTTCGGTGTACTCCCGGCCGAGTTCAAACTTGCCCGCGAGATAGGCGTACGCTTCGCCGCGCGGCGCCTGCTTGGAAGGCAGTTGCCTGAGTTTGCCTTCTTCGTCCAGAAAGCGTTCGATTCCCTGTGCCATACTGCAATACCTCTTTTCCTTTCTTTTCTTTTGAAAAAGAAAAGAAACAAAAGAAAACTTACCCGTTTTTTCTTCCTTTCAGAAAAGAAAGAAACGCTCTTTTTTTTCATTCCTTTTCATTTTTGCATGATTGAAGCGGAACGAAAAAAACTATTTCACTCCTGCTTTCTTTTTAGGGGAAGCAGGATAAAGAAAGTAATTTTCTGCGAAAATCAGTTCAAAAGCGCATACTGACTGTTGTAGATCTCCGCGTAAAAGCCATTTTTGGCCAGCAACTCGGTGTGCGTGCCCTGCTCGACGATGCGGCCTTCGTTGACCACGAGAATCGTATCCGCGTTGACGATGGTCGAGAGACGGTGCGCAATCACGAAGCTTGTGCGGGTGCGCATGAGTTCGTCCATCGTCTGCTGAATCAGAATTTCCGTGCGGGTGTCTACGTTGCTCGTGGCCTCGTCCAGGATCAGGATGCTGCGGTTGGCAAGGTACGCCCGCGCGATGGTCAAAAGCTGCTTCTGCCCGCTGCTGATGTTGGTGGACTCCTCGTTGATCAGCGTGTCGTAACCCTCCGGCAGTGTTTCGACGAAGTGATCGATATGCGCACGGCGCGCGGCTTCGAGCACTTCCTGCCGCGTCGCGCCCTCTTTACCATACGCTATGTTCTCATAAATCGTGCCGGAAAACAACCAGGTATCCTGTAAAACCATTGAAAACATTGCGCGCAGGTCGGCGCGTTCCATGGCCTTGGTGTCTACGCCGTCGATGGTGATTCTGCCCGCGTTTACGTCGTAGAAGCGCATCAGAAGGTTGACGATTGTGGTCTTGCCGCCGCCGGTCGGTCCCACGATGGCGACCTTCTGACCGGGCCGCACGTCGATATTGAGGTCGCGTATCAGCGGCTTTTCGGGCACGTAGGAAAAGTCCACGTGCTCAAAGCGGATGTGCCCGCCGCCCTGCGGAAGCGGGCGGCCTTCCGGCAGCTCGAGTTCCTCGCGGTCGAGCAGGTCGTAGATGCGCCCCGCCGAAGCGAGCGTGTGCTGCATTGTGGAAAGGCCGCTCGAAATGCTTTCCAGCGGTCCGGCGAAGAGCTTTGCGTAAAGCACGAAAGCGACCACTTCGCCAACGTTCATTTTGCCGGAGATGGCCAGCGCGCCGCCGAGGATGCAGATTGCGATATAGGCGACGTTGTTGGTCAGGCTCACGATCGGCTGGACGATGCCCGCCAGATAAAACCCTTTTTCGAGGCGGCCTTTTGCTTCTTCCGTGATCCGGTCGTGTTCGCGCTTCTGGCGCGCTTCGAGGTGATATGCCTTGATCGTTGCGAATCCGGAAAAATCCTCTTCGTTGAGCGCATAGATATCGCCGATGGACTTGCGCGCGTCGGCAAAGTGCTTTTGGCTGCGCTGGGAGATCAGCGAAGCGAGCGTGAGCGAAAGCGGCAGCAGAATCACCACCGCAAGCGCCATGACCGGCTGAATGGTGAACACGATGATTGTGATGCCGGCGAGTTTGAGCACGCCGGACACGGTGAGGTCGAGAATCGTATGGATGGTATTGCCGAGCACCGAAACGTCGTTGGTCATGCGCGAGATGACCTCGCCCTTGGGTGTGCCGTCCACAAACTTGACCGCCAGGCGGCGGATTTTATCGCTGATGCGGATGCGCAGTTCACAGGTGAAAAGGCGGGACACAACGTTGTTCATGATGAACATGGTCGCAAGACTGCAGACACCGGAGAGCAGGTAGACCCCGCCGAGCAGCAGACAGCGCCGTATAAAATAGGGCATGTCGATCGCCGTGCCGTTCGCCCAGTAGTCGTAGAGGATGTTCGTCTGGGTGCCGAGCAGTTCGGGGCCAAGCAGCACCATCGCGACCGAAACCATGCTGACAAACGCCGTGAGCAGAAGCCAGCCGCGGATAGGCTTTGCTTCCTGCAGGATGCGCTTGAGCGTTTTTTTGCTTTTAATGCGCGTTTCCCGGCGTTCTTCGGTGGATTTGGCGCGATCTTTTTTTGTGCTTTCGGCGTTCTTCATTGCGCGCCTCCGTTCTCCGGCGAAGGCTCGCCGAGCTGGGAAACGTAGATCTCCCGGTAGATCGGGCAGTGCTCCATGAGTTCGGCGTGCGTGCCGCTGCCGACTACGCAGCCGCGGTCGAGCACATAGATGATATCGCAGCGCATGGCGCTGGCCGCCCGCTGGGTCACGATGAGCTGCGTTTTGCCGCGCAGGTATGCGTTCAGCTCGCGGCGCAGTTTGCTCTCGGTGAGGTAGTCCAGCGCGGAAAAACTGTCGTCGAACACATAGACCGCCGCGTCCTTGAGGATGGCGCGCGCAATGCTGATGCGCTGTTTCTGTCCGCCGCTTAAGTTCGCGCCCGCCTGCGAAAGTTTGTAATCAAAGCCTTCCTCGTGCGAGAGCACAAAGTCGTAAATCTGCGCGATGCGGCAGGCGTATGCGAGTTCGTCGTCCGTTGCGGCAGGGTTTCCCATGCGCAGGTTCTCCGCGATGGTGCCCTGAAAAATCGAGGGCTTTTGCAGCGCGATGGAGATGCCGTTGCGGACGGTTTCGCGCGTAAGCGTCTCAAAATCGCGTCCGCCGAGGCGGATTTCGCCTTCGGTCGGCGCATGGAAGCGCAGCAGCAGTTTTGCAACGGTCGATTTCCCGCTGCCCGTGCCGCCGATAATCGCCGCGACCGCGCCGCTTGGAATGCGCATATCGATATGCGAAAGCGCCGCCGCTTCCGCGTTTTCATAGCGGAAGGACACGTCCTGCAGTTCAATTTCACCGCCGAGACGAATTTTTTCGGAGGTCTGTGCTTCAACGCCCTTGAGTGAAAGCACTTCGGCAATCCTGCGCACGCAGACCTTCAGGTGCGGCATGAACGCGATGGTCCAGCTGAGCACCAGCAGTCCGTTCATGATCAGCGCAACATACTGGATTGTCGCAATCACGTCGCCCGCGCTGAGCAGCGGCTCGACCTGGAGCCGTATCGCGCCGATATAGAGCATCGCGACCGTCGAAAGGTTGAGCAGCAGCATCGAAAGCGGGTTGATCATGTTGGTGAGCACGTTGGAGCGGATGATGTTCGTCGCCATTTCGCGCGTTGCGTCCGCGGCCCGCTCGTGCTCGAAGCGCTCCTTGTCGAACGAGCGGATGACGCGGATGCCGCCGAGCCGCTCGCGTACGATTTTGTTTTGCAGGTCGATGTATTTGTCCGCGTTGACCCAGAGCGGACCGATGTTGCGCGTTACGAGCCAGACGATCAGCAGCACCAGCGGCGCGAGCACGACCAGCACCAGCGCAAGCAGCCAGTCGCTCGAAAACGCGAGCGCCGCGCCGCCGAAGAAGAGCACCGGCACCGTTACGAGCGCATACACAAAGTTGAAGGAAACCTCCTGCAGCGTGAAGATGTCGTCCGTGGAGCGCGTAATCAGGCTTGAGGTGCCGATGGACTCGTATTCCTCGAAGGTAAGCGAGTTGATTTTCTGAAAAACGCCGCGCTGCAAGTCGGCGGAAAAACCGCTGGCGATTTTGGAGTTGATCTTCGTTGTGGCCAGTCCGCTGACCAGCATGGCCGCCGAAAGCGCGAGCATCAGCGCGCCCTGCCGCAGAATATACGGCATGTCTCCGTTTTTGATGCCGACGTTGACGATGTCGCTCATGAGGTACGGCATGAGCAGCGAACAGACGGTGATGATGAAAAACAGCGCGCCGTCTAGGATCAACCGGTTTTTATACGGTTTTAGGAAGGGCAAAATCTGTTTCATGCACAATCTCCGCTTTTTCGGATTCGGGAGCGGCCGGGCCGCAAAAAAACCGCGTGCAGCGGCGCTGTCCGGCCGCCGTCAGAACAAAAGACGATGCGTCCGAACGAATGTTTTCATACGAACGTAGGTAGTGTATCATTTCCGGCGTTGGTTCGTCAATAGCACGGCGGTTTCGGCGGCTCTACCATCCGTTGAGGGCGCGGTTGAGGCGGCGCGCGGCTGGCGCGTTCTTTCAAATCATGCTATGATAAACAAAAGAAGCCGGAAGGGCGGCGCCGAAAGGAAACGCAACATGGTTTGTCCCAACTGTAAAAACCCGATAGGCGATTCTTCCGATTTTTGCATTTTCTGCGGAAAGGCGTTCACGCGCAGAGGCAAGACCGCGGCAAGGTACTGCGCGGACGAACCAAAGCGCAGGCGTCCTGCGCGAAGGCGCGCACAGCGCTTCCTCAATGGCATTGCGCTGGCCGCCGCGCTGGCCGTGTTCTGCGCCGTCTGGTTTTCCCCGGCGGGGCGCTTTACGGGCACGCCCGCGTCCGCACAGGCGGATGCAGCGCCCGTTCCGGCCGCGACGAATACGCCGGCGCCCGAACTGACGAGTTCACCCGAGCCTGCGGCGACTCCGGCGGCAACCCAAACGCCGGTCGTGACCCCCGAACCGGCGGCAACCCCGGCGCCGAGTGCAACCCCGGAGCCGACGGCAACCCCGACGCCGGAACCGGCGGCGGAGGACGGACCGTTTGCGGGCGTAAGCGGGTCGTATCCGGTCGCACTGTACATTTTTGATGCGAGCAGCGACGACCCGGAAGTTCAGCCCGAACTGGACGAATTGCCCGATTACGCGCTGGAAGGCACGATGACGCTGGAAGTCGACGACGACGGCAACGGTTTTATCCGAATCGACCAGGAACTGCTTGACCCGGCGGAAGTGCCGGTGAGTCCGTTTGTGGACGATTACGGCAATGTCTCGGGCGACACGCTCGTTGGAATCGTTCAGCAGAGCGACTATCAGCTGGCGGTGTCGTGCATCTGCATGGACGGGTCGGTTTCCGGTTTTATTTGGATGGACGACGAACAGACACACATTGTAATCATGTTTTTCGGGCAGGACGAGGCGTTTGACGCCTTTGAACAGTCGGGAAACGGGTTTATATTGCGGCGATATTTTCCCGAGGAGAGGATTTGCCCTCTTGCATTTTCTGCAGACCGGCGTATCATATAAAAAATACGCCAATACTACAAAGCGGACGGAGGCGGGCCGATTTATGAAACTGCTCTTTGCCATCGTGCAGAACGACGATCAGAGAACGCTGGTGGGCGCGCTGGTGGAAGCCAGCATCAGCGTTACGCGCATCGCCACAACGGGCGGCTTTTTGCGCGGCGGCAACACCACGCTGATGATCGGCGTGGAAGAGGAACGCATGGACGAGGCGCTTGCAATCATCAAAAAACACTCGAGCAGGCGGCATACGATAACCGTTCCGGCGTCGGGCATTCCGCATAACATCGACAGCGTCGCTATGCCGATGAGCGTGACCGTCGGCGGCGCGACCGTGTTTGTGCTGGACGTGGCGCAGGCCTATAAATTTTAACGGATCGATTTTTTGTTTATGGAAGAAATCCCGGCCATTAAACGGCCGATGTTCACCAAACTTGAGCTGCGGCAGCTCATGGTGCCGCTGATCCTTGAACAGCTGCTTGCCATGACGGTCGGTATGGCCGACACCGTGATGATCACCACGGTCGGCGAAGCAGCCGTCTCCGGCATATCGCTGGTGGACACGCTTAACAATCTCATCATCAGTATCCTTGCGGCGCTCTGCACGGGCGGCGCTGTTGTTTGCGCGCAGTATCTCGGCCGGCAGGACGTGCCGAATGCGCGCAGTTCGGCTAAACAGCTCGTGTATATCGCGCTGATTTTCGCTTCGGTCATCACGGCGGCGCTCCTGATTTCGCCGGACTTCTTTTTGCGGACGATCTTCGGCTCCGTAAGCGGGGACGTTCTGAGCAACGCGCATACTTATCTGATACTGACCGCGCTGTCGTTTCCGTTCCTTGCAATATACAATGCCTGTGCGGCGCTGTTTCGCTCCATGGGCAACTCGCGCGTCTCGCTGATGGCGTCCATCCTGATGAACGTGATCAACATCGGCGGCAACGCGATTTTGATTTACGGCTGCGGCTGGGGGACGGGCGGCGCGGGCACCGCCACGCTGGTTTCGCGTGCCGCCGCCGCGGTGCTGATGCTCGCTCTGATCAAAAACCCCGTCAACGTAATCCACCTGAAGAAAATCTGGAAAGTGCGCTTTGAAGGCGGCATGGTCAAAAGCATCCTATCCGTCGGCGTGCCGAACGGGTTTGAAAACGGGATGTTCAACTTTGGCAAAATCCTCGTGCAGTCGCTGATTGCGACGCTGGGAACCTCCGCCATTGCGGCAAACGCAATCCTGAACAGCATGGCCGGGTTTATCATCGTGCCCGGCGTGGGCATGGGGCTTGCGCTGGTCACGGTCGTGGGACAGTGCGTCGGCGCGGGGGACTATGAGCAGGCGCAGTCCTACGTGCGAAAGATGATGCTCTATACCTATATCTTTATGGCGGCGATGAACCTGCCCGCGCTGATTTTTGCAAAGCAGCTGGTGAGCCTCTTCCCGCTCAGCGCGGAGGCCGCGGACACCTGCGTGCGGGTGCTGCCCGCCATCGCGCTGATGCACATGACGCTCTGGCCGATTGCGTTCGCTTTCCCGAACGCGCTGCGCGCCGCGGGAGACGCGCGCTTCACAATGGTCGTGTCCTCGATTTCCATGTGGCTGGTGCGCGTCGGCATGAGTTATGTGCTCATCAAAATATTCAATCTGGGCGTTGCGGGCGTGTGGTACAGTATGTTTATGGACTGGGCGGTGCGGATTGCATTTTTCATCCCGCGTTACCGCGGCGGCAAATGGAAAACAAAGCGTGTCATCCACTGAAAATACGGACTGGGGGAGTTTCGTTTGATCGAGCTGTTTGCGGCGGACATCCGCCAGATTGCACCGCGGGCGGACAAGCTGATTTGTCTGCTGGACGAGGAGCGCCAGGCGCGCGTGCGCGCCTACGGCGCGTCCGACAACGCGCTGAGGAGCCTTGCCGCGGGACTGCTGCTTTACGACGCATTCGGCGAGTCGGCACGAAACGCGCGCTTCGTGCATGGCAAGCGCGGCAAACCGTCGCTGCCGAGCCATCGCCCGTTTAACCTCACGCATGCGGGCGACTATGCGGTGCTCGCGCTTTCGGAGGAGGCTGTCGGCGTGGACGTTGAGCGCATCCGGCCGATCAACTGGCAAAAGCTCTCGACGCGCTTTTTTCATCCGCGGGAGCAACGTTTTTTGCAGGAATCGACCGATCCGGTCGAACAGTTTTTCATGGTCTGGACGCTTAAGGAAAGCTACCTCAAGGCCGAAGGACAGGGGTTTTCCGTTTCGCCGCGCACGTTTTGCATCCTGCCGGACGGAGAATCCGCGGTGCTCGAAGGCGGCACAGGGTACCGGTTCCGCTCATACGACGCGTTTCCCGGTTACTGCCTGAGCGTCTGCGGTCGGGAGCGTGCGTTTCCCGCCGCCGTACAGCTTCGGTCGTTCTGAGCCGGGAACAGGCCAAGCGGCGTTTCACCGAAAAATTCACGTTCTCCAGCGAACAATGAAAAGCCGCCCTGAAACGGGGCGGCCTTTCGTTTTGCGGATGCGTGCGTTACGCGGCCTGATTGGACTTGATCCGTTCAATCCAGCTTTCGCCCGCGCCGGTGATGAGTGCTTCAACGTCCACCGCGGCGGCCTGCAGCAGCGTGTACGCGGGAGCGGAGATCTTTTCAATCGTCTTGTCAAGCAGCTGCTGCTTGAGGGAGGAAATCTCATCGTCCGTCAGTTTGCCGTCCTCGCTGGCGGCTTTCAGGCCGTCCACGAGTGTCTGCTGGAGCTCGCCGACGGTGAGCTCCGCCGCGCGGATGACCTCCTTTTGCGCCGTGTCGATGTTCTGAAGGTTCGCGCTTTTGCCGAGTTTTGCGGAAAGATACGCGCCGAGCACGCCGATGAGCGTGATGAGCAGCGTTGCCGCAATCTGCATGCCGTATTCAATCAACTGTTCCATATCCATTCTCCTTAATTTTGTTTGGTTCAGCGGGGCTGCGTCTGGCGGTCGTCCTCCATGACGCGCAGCCGCGTTTCGTGGTCGCCGAGCGTTTTGTCCTGCTCGCGTTCGTGCCGCCAGAGGCGTTCGTGCGCGGTGCGGTTGTTGAGGGTCAGCTCGTCCACGCTTTTTTCCATGCTCTCCATTGTGGCGGTCAGGCGCGTGATGGCGCGCGTAAGCCGCACGATCGGCGCAATCATCATGGCAAACAGCGCTGCCAGCGACGCAATCACACCGAAAACGTCCCATTCCTGCATAGTAAGATGGCTCCTTTTTCAGTAATAGGTGGGGTGCAGATACGCCGTCCAGGCGCTGCGCGTCCTGCGCTTGCCGTATACAAAGTCCCAGCCGCGCCGGCCGGAAAGCATGGTCAGCTGGCACCCATATGCGCCGCCCATCCACTCGACGGCGTACCCGCCGCCCGCATAGAGGCCGATATGCCCGCTTTTATGCACGAAGTCCGCGCAGAGCAAATCGTCCCGGACGACGCTCCTGACCGAGGAACTGGCCTTAAAACCGTCCGCCGAGAGATCGAACCTGGCGGAAACAACCTTTGCGTGGCGCAGCAGCCCGACCACGCCGCCGGAGCAGTCCGCACCGGTGACGGACGGGTTCGCCGCGACCGCCGCTTCCATCATCTCCCGGCGGCCGCCGTTGTAATATTCCGGCTGACGGTTCGCGCCGGAGGCGATGCGGCTGAGCGTGATTACGTTTGGCGAGAGGTCCTTGTTGTAGAGGTTGCCGCCGCGGATATACAGGCTCAGCGGGTACTGCGCGGGCACATTCGGGTCAAACGCAAACTGCAGCGCGTCCAGCACGATGCCGCGCCGTGTTTCGTTCGCACCCTGCAGGTCGCTCCAAATCGCTTTTGCCGCCGTGTCGCCGATGTTCGCAGGTATTTCGCCGCGTCCGGTATCCGGCACGGCGCCGGCCGAAGCGGTGCCGTCCGCAGCTGTTTCGGCCGTATCCGTGCTTTCGCCGAACAGCGCGGCAAACGTGATTAAACCCACGACGCCGTCCTCTGCGAGTCCGTTTGCGGCCTGAAACGCAATCACCGCGCGGCGCGTGTCGCTGCCGAAACGTTTATGCGTGACCGCCGTGATGCGCGGCGCATAAAAACCAAGCGCGAGCAGGCGCTGTTTGACCGCCCAAACGTCGTCGCCCTCCATGCCGCGGCGGAGGTTGCGCGTCAGTTCCAGAGTGTGCGCCGTCCGCGCCGCGCAGTGCCGTTTCGCTTCAAAAAATTCAACATGCGTCTCCTTCCCCGGGGTATCCACTTATATTCTGGCAGGAAGGAGACCGAACGGTTACGATAATTCGCAATTCCGATAATTCTGCGAAAGATGGCGGGAAAGTTATAGCAGAGTGCGCTTCTGCATATGCAAACAGCCGGCCTGAAGAGGCCGGCTGTTTGTGTATGATCTCGCTTATGTTATTCCTGTTTTGGCGTGGTTTCCTGCTCCGGCGCGGCGGTTTCGGACGGCGGCGTTTTTACGTCCGGCACAGCGGCTTTTCCCGCCGAGCGGCGCTTGCGCTTCCGTTTTTTCAGCAGTACGACCGCGGTCACGACCAGCGCGGCCACCAGCACAACGAGCAGGATGAGCACCTTTGCCGCGTTGGGGATGCCCGTCGTCGCGGTGAAATAATAGCGCAGATACCCGTAGCTTGCCGGGGTAACATAGTCGCTGTAGAGCACGTGCAGCATCTCGTAATTCTTCACGTCGTATTCGGTGAAGCGGAAGAGGCGCACGCCACGGACGTCCTTGTCGCCATAGCTCGTGAACGAACTGCCCGGCGCGTTGGCGAGGTCCACACCGTCGAGGTAGCCGATGTAGGAATTAACGTGATCGTGTCCGTTGACGGCGAGGAACACGTCCCCGTTTTCACAGAATGCATCGAACAGGCCGTTGTTTTCGCTGGAGGGACAGGGTGCTTCGTTGACTTCTCCGGCGAAAATCATGTCTTCGTTCGGCAGATAGTATTTGCCCTTGCCCACGCCAACGCCTTCAAACGCGCCTTCCGTGCCCTTGTCCACCTCGGTGAAAAGCTCGTACACTTCGGGAAGCGGAATATGGAAAAATGCGACGGCGGGCACCGTCTGACTGCTGTTTTCGTCATACAGTGCGGCGCTTTGGTCGTTGTACCAGCTCACCTGTTCGGCAGACACGGTGTCGTAGTCGCCGTTTGCAATATAGGAACCGGAATCAAAGAAATACAGTTCCAGCGCATCCGACGAACCGTCCGAGGAGAGGACCGGCAGCGAAAAAGCGCCGCAGTCCGGCTCGCCGGAGCCATAGCAAACGCCGATGCAGGTGTCGTACGACTCGTAGATTTTCGCCTGTTCCGCAACGGAAAGCGGCGCCTCAAAATCGTGGTTGCCGAACACAACGGCAAACGGGATGCCGCTTTCGGCGACCGGTTCGAGCACGGCGCGGATGGTGTCTTCGCAGTTGTCCGCGCCGTTGCCGAGCCGCAGCACGGGGCTGGCGCCCTCCAGCTGGTCGCCCAGAAGGACGATCAGGTCTGCGGGATAGTCGGCAAGGACGGCCGCTTCACACTGGAGCACGAGGTCGGTCGTAAACTGGGTTTCCTGCAGGTCGGAAAGGATGAGGACGGTAAAGGTCCCGTCCTCGCCAAAGCAAAGCCCGGCATCGTCTTCGTCCGCACGGGCGGCGGTGCCGAACGGCAGCACGCAGGAAACGGCAAGCAGCGCACACAGCGCGATTGATATTAATTTCTTCTTCATTTCATCAATGTAAAGCAAAGATCAAGCGCCTGTCAAGTGCGCCGCCGAAAAAAGGGAAGCGTACGCGCAGCGCGGCCCGGATTGCTGTTGTATTCTTGCCCCGCTTACGATAAAATATTTCTGCGCGGGGCGGTGCAAAGGATGCGTTTTATTACGCCCGCGTCAGAAACAGGGATGGGAAAATGCAGTTTTTTAACGATTTGATACACAACCGCGTTTTAGTCGCGGCGCTTGCCGCCTGGACGATTGCGCAGCTTGCGAAAGTGATTCTCTACACCATCGTCAACAAGGAGTTTAAATTCGAGCGTCTCGTCGGCAGCGGCGGCATGCCCAGTTCGCATGCGGCGACCGTCTGCGCGCTGATGACGGCGGCGGCAAAGCAGTTTGGTGCGGGGTCGTTCGAGTTTGCCGTGTCGTTCGTGCTGGCGGGCGTCGTGCTTTACGATGCGCGCGGTGTGCGCCTGGAAACGGGCAAACAGGCGGTCACGATTACGGCCATTATCGACCATTTTTTGAAGGAAGGCACGATCATCGAACTGCCGGAGTTCGAACTCAAGGAACTCATCGGACACACGCCTTTTCAGGTGCTCATCGGCTCCATTCTGGGCATTGGCGTCGGGATTTGGCTCGGCTGACGCCTGCTCGCACCCGCCGCGGGACAGGCTGCTAACCGCGCGCATAACCGGACAAAACAGAACGTAAAAAGACAGGATTCTCAAGCGCCGGGTCTGATACGATATCGTTGCAGGGAGGAGAAACGCGCATGGACTGGACCGAGAGCCTGAACGAAGCGCTGCGTTACATCGAAGCCGAACTTTTCAACGGCGTGGACGGCGGCCGGGCGGCAAAGCACGTCGCAATGTCCCGCTTCTATCTGGAAAAGGCGTTTTCGATTCTGACGGGCACGACGATTTCCGAGTATATCCGCGCAAGGCGGCTTTCGATCGCCGCGCAGGAACTGCAGGCCGCCAAAGTCAAGGTGATCGACCTTGCGTACCGCTGCGGATACGACACGCCGGAGAGTTTTTCAAAGGCGTTCACCCGCTTTCACGGCGTTTCGCCGTCACGTGCGCGGCGTCCGGGCGTTCCGCTGCGCTGCCAGAACCCCCTGACGATCAAAATTACATTGGAGGGTGCGAAAGTGATGGACTACAAAATCGAAGAGATGGACGCGTTTTGCGTATACGGCCTGGAGCGCACGTTTCACGAGGACACGTCGTTTGCAGAAATCCCGAAATTCTGGGGAGAGTTTTTTACCGGCGGGTACCAGAACGCCGTCTGCCCTATGTACGGGATTTCGCTGGAACTCAGCCCCGAAGGCGGCGCGTTTGAGTATCTTATCGGCGACAATTGCCCGAAGGACAAGGTTGTCCCGGAAGGGATGACGAAGCGCGAAATTCCCGCCCACACCTGGGCGAAGTTTGCCTGCACCGGGCCGCTGCCGGGCTCAATTCAGGATATGAACCGCCGTATTTACGGCGAATGGCTGCCCGGCAACACGGAATATGAAATCGCGGGCTCGGTGAATATCGAAGTGTATTTTGAGGGCGACACGAGTGCGCCGGACTATCGCAGCGAGATATGGATGCCGGTAAGGAAAAAGAGCTGACCCACGTGTGGGATAAGCGGGCGCCGCATACCGGCGCAGCGGGAACGTCCGGCATCGAATATCAATCGGGAAAGGCATGGAAGCGATGGACTGCAAAGTAGAAGAAATGGACGCGTTCCGGGTGTGCGGCGCGGAGTACAGGTTCGCGGAGGATTCGGCGGAGCCGGAAACCCCGGCGTTTTGGGAAGCGTTTTTTCAAAGCGGGCATCAGAATGCCGTATGCCCGGCATACGGGATTTGCCTGCGGATACACGGTGAGAACGACCCGCTTCGGTATTTGATCGGCGACGTCTGCGCGCCGGACGCCCCCGTGCCGGAAGGGATGACGAAACGCGAAATCCCCGCGCATCTGTGGGCAAAATTCCGCGTGAACGACGTGCCGCCGGAATTGACGGGACAGTTGCTTTGCCTTATCCTGTCGGAATGGATGCAGGAACACGGCGAGTACAAACATGCAGGATGGACTGCCGATATGGATTCGTACGAAATCGAGACGTATTCCGGAAGCGGCGGAAACACCCAGGTATACTGCAATGGAATCTGGATCCCGCTGAAGAAAAACGGCTGACCCGCGCATAAAAAAGACGGGCGGAACGATTTCGTTCCGCCCGCTTTTTCTGTCCGCATGCAGCGGCGCAAAAAGGGAAAGCGCACAATCCGCAGGAAACGGAAAGCTGAATGCATCCTTCCGAAAGAGGATGCGGAGTCTGCGCTCCCGTCTCTGCGCTTCAGCCGCGGCCATAGATGCGCGTCAGGCCGCCGACCCTGTCGGCCAGGTCGTCCGTGAATTCACCGGGCAGCAGCCGCCAGCGCCAGTTGCCGCCGCCGAGCGTGCCGGGTGTGTTCATCCGGAATTCCGAACCAAGGCCGAGATAGTCCTGTGCCTGCGCGATGAAAAGGTCCGCAACGGATCCCATGCCGCCGCGGAGGAACCCCCAAACATAGCCCTCTTTTTCGTTGAGGCCGAGATAGGTCGCCGCAAAATCCGCGTCCTGCGGCGCGGCCTCCGAAAACCAACCGGCGACGGTCGTGTTGTCGTGCGTGCCGGCATAGCAGACACAGTGCCGGCCATATGTATGCGGCAAATAATCGCTCGGCTCGCGCGCGTCAAACGCAAACTCCAGCACCTTCATGCCGGGAAAGCCCGACTCCGCCAGCAGAGCGCGCACGTCGTCGGTGAGATAACCGAGGTCTTCGGCGACGATTTCGAGCGACGGGACAGCCTCCTTCATGACGTTGACAAACTCCATCCCGGGACCCGGCAGCCATTCGCCGCCGCGCGCGGTCTGCGCCGAAGCGTCCACGCTCCAGTAGGAGGAGAGCCCGCGGAAGTGGTCGAAGCGCACGCTGTCGAAGCGTGCGGCGGCGGAACGCATGCGCCGCCTCCACCAGTCGTAGCCGTTTTGCTTCATATGCTCCCAGTGATAGAGGGGATTTCCCCAAAGCTGGCCGTCCGCGGTAAAATAGTCCGGCGGGACGCCCGCCACGCGCACAGGACGGCGTGTTTCGTCCAACTGAAATTCACCCGGCGCGCTCCAAACGTCCGCGCTGTCGAGCGGTACGTAAATCGGCAGATCGCCGAGGATGCGCACGCCGCGCTCGTTTGCATATGTTTTCAGGCGCCGCCACTGCTCGGAAAAAAGCTGCTGCACGAACTGGTAAAAACGGATGCTGTTTTGCAGGCGTTCGTGCGCGCTTTTCAGCGCGTGTTCGTCCCGCATGCGGAGTTCTTCCGGCCAGTGCTGCCAGGAAACGCCGCCGTTTTCGTCCTTGAGCGCCATGAACAGCGCATAATCGTCCAGCCAGGCGGCGTTATCCGCGGCGAACGCGTCCAGCGCCTGCCTGCGCCCGCAGTCCTGTTCGGCGCGCTCGAACGCGCCGCGCAGAAAGCCGAAGCGACGGCAAAAGAGCTTGCCGTAATCCGTTTGCCTCGGCGAATCGCCCCAGTCTGCCGCAACGAGCGCGTCCCGGTCGATTAGACCGTCGTCTGCAAGCGTGTCCAGATCGATGAAATACGGATTGCCCGCAAACGCGGAGAAGGACTGGTATGGCGAATCGCCATAGCTCGTCGGTCCGAGCGGGAGCACCTGCCAGCAGCTCTGCCGCGCGCGCACGAGCAGGTCGACCCACTCGTACGCCGCCTTGCCGAACGTGCCGATGCCGTAGGGCGAGGGCAGGGAAGAAATATGCAGTAGAATGCCTGAGGAACGTTTCATGTTTGTTGCACCGGTTTCCGTTTAGATTTTCTTTTCTATTATAAAGGAAGGCGGGCCGTATGCCAACGGGTTTCAGCCGCCGATTTCGGCAGAAGGCCACTTTTTAACGCTTTCGCCCTTTCGGAGGACGGGCTCGAACGTATATTGCCGGTGCCCGCCGCTTCCTTCGATAAGGTCGGCCAGCGTGGCCGCGCAGGCAACGCCGATTTCTTCTATGGGCTGGACGAACGTGGTCAGCGCCGGGAGCATGTACTGCGTAAGTTCCAGCCCGTCGATGGAGACGACGGAGCATTCGTCCGGCACGCGCCGTCCAAAATCGTGCAGCGCGCGCACCGCGGCGAGCGCCATGAGGTCCGCAATGGCGAAAAGCGCGGTAAACGAAGCGTCCCGCTCAAGCAACTCACAGGTTGCCGCGTAGATGGCGCGCATGTCGGAAAAACTCCCCGTCCGCGCCGTAATTGCAGGCGAAAACGGGATGCCGTGCGCTTCCAGCGCGTCCCGGTATCCGCGGCAGCGCAGTTCGCTGATGGATTTGTCTTCCATACTGTCGGCCAGCAGCGCAATTCTGCGGTGCCCCAGCGAAATAAGCAGGTCGACGGCGGCAAACGCCGCGCGCCGGTCGTCGATGGCGACGGAGGAATATTCGCTTTTTTCCAGCGAGCCGAAGGTGTTGGTATAGGTGCAGAGCACGCAGGGCACGCCGACGCGGGCCAGTTCCTCCGGCGAATAGTTGAACCGCCCGCCAAGGAACAGCACGCCGATGAGCCTGCGCTCCTCCGCAAGGCGCGCACCGACGGCCAGCTCGTTTTCGGAAGCGTCCATGTGGTGCAGCTCCAGCGTGTAGCCATGCATCGCGACTTCGCGCTCGATCACCTTGATGAGCTTTGCGAAAAAAGGATTGTTCACGCCCTTGACAAGCAGTCCTACCGTGTCCGAGGAAGCCTTGACCAAATTCCGCGCGCTGGCGTTGGGGACGTAGTCAAGCGCCGACATGGCCTGCAGCACTTTTTCACGCGTGGCGGCGCTGACGTCCGGCCGGCCGTTGAGCACACGGGACACGGTGCTTACGGCGACGCCGCAGCGGCGCGCAACGTCCCGAATGGTCGTCATGGCGTGCATCTCCTTCCGTTTGAGCGTGGACTGTAAAAACGTTGTCGGAACCGTTACCGGTAACGTTACCGGTGCTTGTGGAATTATTATAGGAAACGCCGGGCGGCTTGTCAACCGACTGCGGTGAAAAATGTATGCATAAAGTCCGTAAACCCGCCCGAAACGCGAGCGAGCGCGGTTTGACAAGCGGATTTGCAGCATGCTACAATCGAGCCGGCGGCGGCGAAACGCGCGCTGTTTTTAAAATGCGTTTTCGGGGCGCGCATTTGCCGCGAGACGAAAGAGGAAAGAGGACCGCAGGGTGACAAAGTTTTCACCAAGGCGCTTTAAAGGCTCGCTCATACTGCTTTGCAAAGTGGCGATCATGGCCGCGACGGCCGGCGCTTTTTTGTATTTAGTGCTGCACTACTACCCGGAGACCGACTTCTGGTTCAAGGGCTTCGTTGTGTTCGTGTTTTTGTATCTCGTCGTGTTCCTTGCGTTCGCGTCGGTTTACCGCTGCTTCAACATCGGCACCATGCGCTACCGCGAGCTGATTTTTTCCTATATCCTTTCCACGGTACTCACGAATTTCATCTTCTATTTCATTCTTGCTCTGACGGCGAAGAAGCTGCTCCCCGTCGCGCCGCTGGCCGTTATGACCCTGGTGCAGTGGGGGATGTCGCTGTTCCTTTATCTCGGCGCGGACCGGTTGTATTACCGGCTGTATCCGGCGCGCAAGTCCGTCGTCGTGTGTTCGGGAGACAAGCACGAGATTGCAACGTTTAAAAAGATCGACTCCATGAAGGAACGGCACGAAATCTGCGCGCTCGTGACGGAAACGGAAGGCGCGGAAGCGATCAAGCATTGCCTCGAACCGTATTCAACGGTGTTCATGGGCGATATTTCGCGCGAACTGCGGCTCGATCTGACCGAGTATTGCTTTGAGAACAACAAGCGGCTTTTCGTGCTGCCGACGGTGGAGGACATCATCTTCCACAACGCACATGAAAACGTCATCGGCGATTCGCTGGTCTATCAATGCAAAAACCGCCCGTTTTCAATCGAGCAGATGGCGGCCAAGCGGCTTATGGACATCGTCTTTTCGCTGATTGGCATCGTGCTCACCAGCCCGATTATGCTCGTGACCGCCATCGTGATCAAACTGCAGGACGGCGGGCCTGTGTTCTTTAAACAGGAGCGCTACACGAGAAACCTTGAGCGCTTCACGCTGTATAAGTTCCGCAGCATGATCGTGGACGCGGAAAAGGACGGCGCGCTTCTGACGCGCCCGAACGACGAACGCATCACGCCGTTCGGCAAGTTCATCCGTGCCTCGCGCATCGATGAACTGCCGCAGTTTTTCAATATCCTCCATGGCGAAATGTCGCTGGTCGGGCCGCGTGCGGAGCGCATCGAAAACGTCGATTTTTACTGCGAGCGCCTGCCGGAGTTCCGCTACCGCATGAAAGTTAAAGCGGGGCTGACGGGGTATGCGCAGATCTACGGGAAATACAACACAAACTTTGAGGACAAGCTCAAGCTCGATATGCTCTATATTGAGAACTGTTCGCTTGTCCACGACCTGAATTTGATGTTCATGACGATCCGCGTGCTGTTTATGCCGGAAAGCACGGAAGGCTTCGACGTATCCAGCCTGGAGGACCTCGGCGCGCCCTGCTGCGAATGCCTCCAGGAAGGCGGCGGCGCTGCCGGCGGCGAAACGCGGCAACCGGCGGAGCGTACGCAGACGCCCGCGCAGTGGCGCGAGCCGCATGTGATCAGCGAGCCCTGCGAAGGGCCGAAAGGAGCGCGCATGAAAGGCATCATCCTCGCCGGCGGGAAGGGAACGAGGCTTTACCCGAGCACGAAGGCGGTCAGCAAGCAGCTGCTTCCCATCTACGACAAGCCGATGATCTATTATCCGCTTTCGGTGCTCATGCTTGCCTCCATCCGGGACGTTCTGATCATCTCCACGCCGGAGGACGCGCCGGTGTACGAGCGGCTGCTTGGCGACGGGACGCGGCTCGGCATGCATATTTCCTATAAGGTGCAGCAAACGCCGCGCGGGCTTGCGGACGCGTTTATCCTCGGTGAAGAGTTTATCGATCACGGCCCGGTCTGCCTGATCCTCGGCGACAACGTGTTTTACGGGCGGGATTTGACCGCCACAATGCAAAAGGCGATGGCCCGCGAGCGCGGCGCAACGATTTTCGGCTATCCGGTTAAGGACGCGCGGCGCTTCGGCGTTGTGGAGTTCGATTCCGAAGGGCGCGTGCTCTCCGTTGAGGAGAAGCCGGAACGGCCGAAATCGAACTATGCCGTGCCTGGACTGTATTTTTACGATGAGCGCGTGGTGGAAATCGCCAAGCATGTCCGCCCGTCGTCCCGTGGTGAAATCGAAATCACGTCCGTCAACAATGCGTACCTGACGCTCGGCGACCTGCATGCCGAGCCGCTTGGCCGCGGCATGGCGTGGCTCGACACCGGTTCGCCGGAGGGGATCCTGAAAGCCGCGGAATACGTCGAGGCCATCCAGTCCCGGCAGGGGTTTTATGTTTCCTGCATCGAGGAGATCGCATGGCGGCGCGGCTTCATTACGACCGACCAGCTCGCCGCGCTCGGAGCGGAACTGAAGATGACCGCGTACGGGCAGTATCTTCTTGAACTGGCGAAGGAAGGCGGGGCTTAAACCCCCGTTTCGACCGAAGGCGGCGCGCAGCTGCACGTAAAATTGTTACATCGAAAGCATAATTAAAGCGATAGCAACGAACGGATAAACACAACATAAATCACGTATACCCTGTGCATACTTGCTTTTATTTCGAATAAAACGATAAGCATATCATTTTGATGTTACATTTATCAACTTGGTTGAATTCTTCTAACCGATGGTGTAAGATTAAAACATCGTATATTTTAGAGACAAGGATCAAGCAGACTTTGAGAGACATTATCATTACAGAATATTTCTCCTGCGTATTGCTGGCGATCATTTTTGTATACTCGATGATGGAGAAAAAACGTACTGCGTTCAAGCAGACTGTTTTTCGCGTCAGCACGGCTGTTACGCTTGTTTCAATCCTGCTTACGATCGCGAATTTTTACCTTTTCGGTTTGGGCGAAAAGGTTCCCGCATGGCTGGACTTCAGCGTGGCGACGCTTTTTCATGTGGGGCTTGCATGCTCCGTTTCGTCCATTACCGCCGCGATGGTCGTTACAATCTACGAATACCGCCCCGCTTCGCCGCGCCTGAAGGTTGCGGCAGTCGTAATCAGCGGGGTGTGTATTCTGGAGGTCCTGCTTGCCCTTTCAAACGCCTTTACAGGCTGGCTGTTCAGCGTAGACGAAAGAAGCGTATACCATTACGGACCCATTTACCGGATCGACCTGATCTATCTGGTCATCGCCTATGTCATCATCGAAGTATTTTACCGGCTCGAAAAAAAACGGGTAAAGCGTTCATTCCGGCTCATCGTATACTCGCTTCCGGTGCTGGCGCTCATGATGGGCGGGTACCAGCATTTTTATCTTGGCCACGTGCTCACCGGCACGATACTAAGCCTGTCGCTGCTGGTGCTCTTCATCTATGGACAACAGCAGCGCCTGCATACGGACCCGCTGACGGAGCTTTCCAACCGGGAGGCGTTTTTCCATGTGCTGCAGAGGCTCTCCGCGCGTAAACAGGGGTACCGGGTCATCATGATCGGCATCGGACAGTTCAAACTCGTCAACAATCAGTTCGGGCAGCGTGCGGGAGATATGTTTTTGCGGGAAGTCGGCTCATTTTTTGCGACACTCGAACCGAGCGTGGCGGCATACCGTTTTACCGGCGTGGAATTTGCGCTGGTAGCGGTCGGCATGCCGGACCAGGTGTACGAAGCGCTGCTTGCGCGTGTGTCGGAGCGCTTCCGGCGACCATGGACGGCGGACGGTGAAGCGCTCACGTTGCACGCGACGATTTCGGACATCCGCTATCCGGACCATGCGGCCAGTGTGGACGAACTCATCGCCGCGCTTGAATACTCTGTGCGGATCGCGAAAAACGATGTGTCCAGGGGCGGCGTCGTGCGATTCGACGCGCAGCTGCGCAGTGAGTTCGGCCGACGGAATTACGTGCTTTCACAGCTGGAATACGCGCTTGCGGAGGATAATTTTTTCATCTATATCCAGCCGGTCTACGACTGCCGCAAAAAGCGGTTTACCGGCGGCGAAGTACTGCTGCGGCTCAACGAGAAAAACGGACGGCCGATTTCGCCGGGCGAATTTATCCCGCTGGCGATCGAGGCGGGCATCGCAACGGAACTCGGCTGGATGGTGCTTGAAAAAACCTGCCGGTTTATCAGCGAAAACAAGGCCGCCGGCATCGAATGGCTTTCCGTTAATATTTCGTCGCAGCAGAACGAATTCGACGAAACGGCGCACCGGCTGGAACTGCTGCTGGAAAAATACGATATCCCGCCGAAATGCATCAAGCTGGAGATTACCGAGCGCGTGCTGCTCGACGACATGGACAAGGCGCGCGCGACGATCGACGAGCTTGGCGACAGGAGCATCGGCGTATTTCTGGACGACTTCGGCACGGGGTATTCCAACCTCGTGAGCATGATGTCGCTTCCGTTCGAGTGCATTAAAATCGACAAGAGTCTCATAGGGGGAATCGCGCAGAACCCGAGGGCATACGGGCTTTTGCAGACGGTGATCAACGGCATCCGCGCCATGCATACAATTGTGCTTGCCGAGGGAGTAGAGACGCACGAGCAGGACGAGATCGTCCACCGGCTCGGGATCGACTTTATACAGGGATACTATTATGCGCGGCCGGTCCCGCAGGAAGAGTTTCTTTGGCTCATCCGACAGTCGGGCAAGGCCAAGTGCTGATTACTTGCAACCCCCAAAAAAGAAATTTGCCGATCAACAAAGCGCCGCTTTCAAGCGGCGCTTTGAGACCGCCCCAAAACTTGTTTTTTGACGGGGCAACTGCTCTTTGCCTCTCGCCATTCGGACTCCCGGGCGGCAAAGCGCACAGAGAAACCGCCCGTTCCGGGCGATGGTGTTACGCCGGATGAACCGGCGCAGCCGGAATCAACGGGTTAAGGACTGCGGCCCTTAACAATCCCAAGGACTTTTTTGACAGGCTGAAAGCGCCGCTTGCAAGCGGCGCTTTGTGACGATTACAATTGGTCTTTTACTTTACGCTTTGAGCTGTTCAAACAGCTCGGCCTTGAGTTCCAGCACGGCCTGCACCGCTTCTTCAAGCGGCACCTGGCGTTTGACGCTCTTGTCCCGCGTGGTGAGCTCGACCGCACCGTTTGCAAGGTTTCGCGGGCTGACGGTCAGGCGGATCGGCGCGCCGATGAGATCGGCTTCCGAAAACACCACGCCCGCGCTGACCTGCCGGTCGTCGATGATGGTCTCCACGCCGGCCTTCTGCAGCGCGTCGTAGAGTTCGTTTCCAATGCGCTTCGGCTCCTCCTGGTCGGCGCGCAGAACGCAGACCTGCGCTTCCCAGGGTGCGATGCCGATGGGCCAGAGCGGGCCGTAGTCGTCGTGGCTTTCTTCGCATACGCTCGCGGCGAGCCGGCCGACGCCGATGCCGTAGCAGCCCATGATGGGATAGTGCAGTTCGCCGTTTTCGTCGAGGTACTGCATATTCATGGCTTTGGTGTATTTTGTGCCGAGCTGGAAGATGTTGCCGACTTCGATGCCGTTGCGGATTGTCAGCGTGCGCTTGCCGCACACCGGACAGATGCCGCCGGAGACGGCCTTGGACACGTCGGCGTACCGCACCTTGCCGTAATCGCGTTCGATGTTGAAACCGGTGTAATGGTGGTCGGCCTTGTTCGCGCCGCAGACCAGCGCGCCGATTCCTTCAAGCGAACGGTCGAACACGACGGTGATCTTCTTTTCGTCCAGTCCCATCGGGCCGATGAACCCGGCAACGATGCCGCTTTCCGGCGTGACTTCGCCGGCGTGCACCTCCGCGCAGAGATAATTGCGCAGTTTGGTTTCGTTGACTTCCATGTCGCCGCGGATGAAGACGATCACATAGGAATCGTCCTCGTTTTTCTGGTAGACGACCGCCTTGCAGGTTGCGCTGTGCGGTTTCTTCAAAAACCCCGCAACCTCTTCGATGGTCGCCATGCCCGGCGTGGGCACGAGGGTGAGTTCCTCCGGCGCCGCGAGCGCCGAATTGTCCACAACGGTTTCGGCCGCTTCGAGATTGGCCTTGAAGTCGCAGTTTTCGCAGACGACCAGCGTGTCTTCGCCGATGTCGGTGAGCAGCATGAACTCGTGCGAAATGCTGCCGCCCATCATGCCGGAGTCGGAAAGCACGGCGATAACGTTTTTGCAGCCCGCGCGCTTGAAGATGCGCTCGTACGCTTCATAGCAGCGTTCGTAGTACGCTTCCAGGTCCTTTTGCGAGGTATGGAAGGAATAGGCGTCCTTCATCGTGAACTCGCGCACGCGGATGAGCCCGCCGCGGGCGCGCGGCTCGTCGCGGAACTTGGTTTGGATCTGGTAGATCATGAACGGGTACTTGGCGTAGCTCTTGGCCGCGTCGCGCGCAAGGTGCACGGCGGCTTCCTCGTGCGTCATGCCGAGCACCATGTCCGCGCCCATGCGGTCGGTCAGGCGGACGAGTTCCTTGCCGACGCTCGTGAAACGCCCGGACTCTTTCCAGAGTTCGGCGGGGAGCACGACGGGGAAGAGCACTTCCTGCCCGCCGATGCGGTCCATTTCCTCACGGATGATGCGCTCGATCTTCTGGGTAATGCGCCGCGCGGGCGGCAGCAGCGTATAAACGCCGGTGTTGACCTGCTTGATGTATCCGCCGCGCACCATCAGCGCGTGGCTTTCGATCGTGCAGTCGGCGGGCTTTTCCTTATAGCGCTCGCCGATCAGTTCGCTCATTCTCATACCAAATCACCTCGTAAAATCAATAAACATCTTATTATTGCCCAGATCGGCGATTTTGACAAGGGCGGGATTTTTTTGATGCGTATAAACGAATGTGAAAAAGCGGAAAACACGCTTGACAAACCGCGCGGCGATTGCATACACTGTTACAAAGAGAAAAGCGTCGATCGGGAAAGAGTATCCGCGTTTCATCCGCCGTCAGAGAGGGTCGGTCACCGGCTGCAAGCCGCCCCGGGCAGAGAAGCGGAAAAGTGCCTCCCGGGAGCCGCCGCCGACAAAGCGCGGGGAACCCCGCTTCAGTACCGGCGGACGTTTCAGCCGCGTTAAGGCCTTGAGCGGGGGAAGTTTTTCCCTAAATAAAGTGGGACCGCGAAGCGCATTCGTCTTTATGTACGGGTGCGCTTTTTCTGTTTCGAAAAGGCTTATGCAAGCCGCAGCTGAACGATTTGAACGCGGCATAACCGCCGCGCGAAAGGATAAAAAAGATGTTTCGAACGCTGAAAAGCGATATACAGGTCGTGCTGGACCGCGACCCGGCCGCAAGATCGGCCATTGAGGTGTATTTCTGCTATCCGGGGTTCCGGGCGATACGGATGCACCGGCGCGCACACTTTTTCTATATGCACGGCATGAAGCTAATTGCGCGCATGATCTCGGAATGGTGCCGTTTCCGCACGGGAGTGGACATCCACCCGGCGGCGACGATCGGCAAGCGCCTCTTCATCGACCACGGCAACGGCGTGGTCGTCGGCGAAACCTCGGTCATCGGCGACGACGTGACCATCTATCAGGGTGCGACGCTCGGCGGCACCGGCAAGGACGTCGGCAAGCGCCACCCGACGATCGGCGACCATGTGACCATCGCCGCGGGCGCGAGCGTGCTCGGCCCGCTCAGCGTCGGCACGCACGCCAAGGTCGGCGCGGGCGCGGTTGTGCTCAAAAACGTGCCGCCGTTTTCAACGGTGGTCGGCGTGCCGGGGCACGTCGTGCGGCTCTACGGCTGTCCGTTGCCCTGCGACCATCCGGGCCGCTGCGACGAAAACTGCGAGTGCGCGGATACCGAACGCTGCGCAAAGCGGCTCGCCGGCATGGGCGGGGAAGCGGGGGTCGACCTCGACCAGGTGCACCTGCCCGACCCGGTGGAACAGCAACTGGCTGCGCTGCTAAAGCGCGTGGAAGCGCTTGAAGGCGCGGCGGAAGCGGACGGCGGCGCAATGAAAAACACGGAAAGCAAAACGGATTGAGAAAACGGAGGGGAAGAAAATGCAGATCTATAACACGATGACGCGCAAAAAGGAAGAGCTTGTCCCGCTCGTGCCCGGACAAATTTCCATGTACGCATGCGGTCCGACGGTGTATAATTATTTCCATATAGGCAACGCGCGCCCGTTCATCGTTTTCGATACGATGCGCAGATACCTCGAATACCGCGGCTACAAGGTGAATTTCGTGCAGAATTTCACGGACATCGACGACAAGATGATCCGCCGCGCAAACGAGGAAGGCACGACGGTCAAAGCGCTTGGCGAGCGGTTCATCAAGGAATATTACCACGATGCGGACGCGCTCGGCGTTGCGCGCGCGACCGTCAACCCGCGCGCGACCGAACACATCGGCGAGATCATCGCCCTTGTGAGTAAGCTGGTTGAAAACGGGCACGCGTATGCAACCCCCGCCGGGGACGTGTATTACTCGGTGCGCAGCTTCCCGGGGTATGGCAAACTCTCTGGCCAGAACGTGGACGACCTAGAAAACGGCGCGCGCGTCGAACCGGGGGACGACAAGCGCGACCCGCTGGACTTTGCGCTCTGGAAGGCGGAAAAACCCGGTGAACCGAGTTGGGAGTCCCCCTGGGGAATGGGCAGGCCCGGCTGGCACATCGAGTGCTCGGCCATGAGCATGTCCATCCTTGGCGAAACGTTCGATATCCACGCGGGCGGGCAGGACCTCATTTTCCCGCATCATGAGAACGAGATCGCCCAGAGCGAAGGCGCCACCGGCAAGCCGTTTGCGCGTTACTGGATGCACAACGGCTATATCAACGTGGACAACCAGAAGATGTCCAAGTCCGCCGGCAACTTCTTTACCGTGCGCGATATCGCGAAGGAATTCGATCTGGAAGCGGTGCGCATGTTCATGCTCAGCGTGCAGTACCGCAACCCTGTGAACTTTTCACGCGAGCTGATCCAGCAGGCGGAAAACGGGCTTGAGCGGCTCCGCACCGCGCGCGAGCGGCTGGAAGAAGCGCAGACTGCGCCGGAGGGCACCGATGCGGACGAGGAGTTCCTCGCTTCGCTGGGAGAATACAAAAAGCGCTTCTGCGACGCGATGGACGACGACCTCAACACCGCCGACGCGCTAGGCGTGCTTTTCGAGCTTGCGCGCGCGGCCAACACGTTTGTCAGCGAGCCGCGCGGACGGGAGGCTCTGGACGCGGGCAAGGCGCTCTTTGACGAACTGACCGGCGTACTCGGGTTGCTCGTAAAGAAAAAGGAAGATTCCTTCCCGGCGGAAGCGCTGCAGCTGCTCGAAGAACGGCAGCGGGTGCGCAAGGCGAAGGACTATGCGCGCGCGGACGCCATCCGCGACGAACTCAAGGCGATGGGCTTTGCCGTGGAGGATACGGCGAACGGCCCGAAGCTGAAAAAACTGTGACCGACCGGAGACCACGCCCGCGCTTTGCGGCATGGGGCAAGGGCCGAAACAACACTATGATAAGGAGATAACAAAATGACCGATTCGTTCTCCCTGTTCGACATACTGCTGCTCGCGATTTCCGCGTATGTGCTGTATGCTGGCATCACCGGGAAAGGCCGACTGTACAACATGGAAAACATCAAGGAGGGCATGGAGGAAGAATTCAAAGCCATGACCCGCAAGCTCTATATCGTGCTCGGCTCGATCATGATTATCAACAGCGCCGCTTCGCTGCTGCGCGGTGCGCTCTATTCCTATGAGGAAACGGTCGCCGCGACCGACACGACGACCGCCGTTTACGAGTGGGTCGCGAAAAAGGACCTCGGTTCGTTTTCGTTTCTGACACCCACGGTGCTCGGTGTGATTTCGTATGTCGCCCTCGGCATTACAATGGCGCTGATCGTGCTGCTCATCATCAAGATGCGCAAGTATACCGATAAGGAAGCCGCCGCAAAGAAGAAAGCCGCCGCAGGCGGCGCGGCGTGTTCGCGCAACGGCGGCTGCGTGCTGCCCAAGTCCGCGTTCGAATTCGACGACGAGGACAAAAAGCAGGATTAAACCCGCTTTTGAAGTACGGCGAACACCTAAAAGGCCGGAGGATTTCCTCCGGCCTCGGTTTATCGACAAAGTCCAACGTTGTCAAAATGATCGAATTCAACTTACAAAGATGAATTATTAGGATTGAGATCCGTCAAAACCGGCGGCGTGTACGGCGGTTTTGACACGCTTCATGCAGATAAGCCGACAAACGGCGCAGCCGTTCGAGGCTGACGCTGCATGGAAAATTCCGCCGCAGCGGCTCCCATCGAAAAACTAGGTTTTTCGATGGCCTGAGGCCGGAGGGAGCCCCCCGGCCTCAGCCTGTCAAAAAAGTCCTTGGGATTGTTAAGGGCCGCAGTCCTTAACCCGTTGATTCCGGCTGCGCCGGTTCATCCGGCGTAACGGATCGCCCGGAACGGGCGGTTTCTCTGTGCTCTTTGCCGCCCGGGAGTCCGAAGGACGAGAGGCAAAGAGCGGTTATCCCGTCAAAAAACAAGTTTTTTGACGGTCTCAGGCCGGAGGAGAACCCTCCGGCCTTTTTGTGCGTTATGGCCCTGCCATTTATCAGGAAAGCTCGAACATGCCCATATAGAGCTGGTAATATTTACCTTTTTGCTCGATCAGCCCGTCGTGGTCGCCGCGCTCGATGACCTGGCCGTTTTCCAGCACGAGGATTGCGTTGCTGTTGCGCACGGTCGAGAGCCGGTGCGCGATGACGAACACCGTGCGGCCTTTCATGAGCCGGTCCATGCCGCGCTCGATAAGCGCTTCGGTGCGCGTGTCGATGGAGCTCGTCGCTTCGTCGAGGATGAGCACCGGCGGGTTGGCGACCGCCGCGCGGGCGATGGCCAGAAGCTGGCGCTGTCCCTGCGAAAGGTTCGCGCCGTCGGCGGTGAGCACCGTGTCGTACCCCTGCGGCAGATGGCGGATGAACGAATGCGCGTTTGCGAGCTTTGCCGCCTGCTCGACTTCCGCGTCGGTCGCGTCCAGACGGCCGTAGCGGATGTTGTCGCGCACGGTGCCGGTGAACAGGTGCGTGTCCTGCAGCACCATCGCCAGCGAGCGGCGCAGGTCGTCTTTTTTGATCTGCTTGACGTCGATGCCGTCGTAGGTGATTGAGCCGCGCTGCACGTCGTAGAAGCGGTTGATCAGGTTGGTGACGGTCGTCTTGCCCGCGCCGGTGGAGCCGACGAACGCGATCTTCTGGCCGGGTTTGGCGAAGAGGTTCACGTCCTTGAGCACGTCCACTTCACCGTCGTAGCTGAAGCTCACGTCATGAAAACGCACGTCGCCGCGCAGTTCGATATATTCGTATCCGCCGCCGACGGGACGCTTCCAGGCCCAGTGGTTCGTGCAGCAGGGCACCTCGGTGAGGTTGCCCGCGTCGCCTTTTTCGACGTTGACGAGCGTCACGTCGCCTTCGTCGGTTTCCGGCGAGGCGTCGATGAGCTCAAAGATGCGTTCCGCGCCGGCAAGCGCGCTGATGAAGCCGTTGAAAAGCTGGCTCAGCTGCGTCAGCGGCTGGCTGAACGAGCGCGTATACTGCAGGAACGCGGCGAGCGTGCCGATGTCCGCACGGCCGATGATGGCCAGCGCCGCACCCGCGGCGGCCGCCGCGGCATAGAGCGCATAGCTGAGGTTGCCCATGATCGGCATGAGCACCATGGCGTAGGTCATTGCGGAGGTCGAAGCCTGGCGGAGTTCCTCGTTTTTTTGCTCAAACGTTTCGGAAACGCTGTCTTCGCGGCAGAAGACCTTGACCTCGCGCTGGCCTTCGATCATTTCTTCGATATAGCCGTTCACGGTGGCGAGCGATTTTTGCCGCTTGGTGAAGTAAAACGCGGATTTGCCGCCAAGCGCCTTGACGATCAGCAGCATGAGCGCGAACACGACCAGCACCAGCAGCGTGAGCAGCGGGGAGAGCACCAGCATCATCACCAGCACGCCCACGACGGTGATCCCGCTGGTAATCAGCATCGGCAGCCCCTGTCGGAGCATGTCGCGCAGCGCGTCCGTGTCGTTGGAGAAGCGGCTCATGATTTCGCCGTGCGTCTGTGAGTCGAAGTATTTCAGCGGCAGTTTTTCGAGCTTTGTGAACATGTCCACACGCACGGATTCCAGCGTGGCGGTGGAGATGTTGACGATCATGCGGTTGACGATGTAGTTCATCAGCGCGCCGACGCCGTAAACCGCCGCGAGCACGACCAGATAGCCGATAAACGCGCTCATGTCGGTAGACCCGCTCTTCAGCAGTTCGCTGATGTGGTTGATGATCGGCTTGAGAAGGTAGGTGCCCGCAACGCCCGCGCCTGCCGAAACGACAAGGCCGAACGCAACGAAAACCAACTGCCATTTATAGTCCTTTAAGTATCCGAGCAAGCGTGAAAACGTCTTGCCCACGTTTTTCGGTTTGGCGATTGAGCGGCCGTGCGGTCCTCCCATAGGTCCGGGCATGTTACGCCACCCCCTTTTGCTGCGAAGTGTAGACTTCGCGATAGATTTCGTTGGTCGCCAGCAGTTCTTCGTGCGTGCCGACGCCGTCGATTTTACCATCCTGCAGCACCACGATGCGGTCCGCGTCCATCACGGACGCGATGCGCTGGGCGATGATGATCGTCGTGGCCGCGCCGTGCTGGCTTGCAAACGCTTCGCGGATGGCGGCGTCCGTCGCGGTGTCCACGGCGGAAGTCGAGTCGTCGAGGATGAGCACCTTCGGGTTCTTAATCAGCGCGCGCGCGATGCAAAGGCGCTGTTTCTGCCCGCCGGAGACGTTCACGCCGCCCTGGCCGAGGTCGGTGTCGTAGCCGTTCGGAAACGAGCGGATAAAGCCGTCCGCCTGCGCGGCGATACAGGCGCTTTCGATCTCTTCGTCCGTTGCCGCGGGATTGCCCCAGCGCAGGTTTTCCCGGATGGTTCCGGAAAACAGGACGTTTTTCTGCAGCACCATGCCGATGCTCTCGCGCAGGGTTTTGATCTTGTAGTCCTTCACATTACGCCCGCCGACGAGCACCTCGCCGGAAAGCACGTCGTACAGCCGGGGGATCAGCTGCACGAGCGTGGACTTGGCCGACCCGGACCCGCCGATAATGCCGATGGTCTCGCCGGAGCGGATCGAAAGGCTGATATGCGAAAGCGCCAGGTTGTCCGGATCGTCCGCATAGCTGAAGCACACGTCCTTAAACTCCACGTCGCCGTTTTTCACGGAGAGCTCCGCCTGCGCGGCTTCGTCGTTGATGGCGGGCGCTTCGTCTAGCACTTCGAGGATGCGCTTTGCCGACGCGCTGGAGAGCACGAGGTTGACGAACACCATCGTGATCATCATCAGCGACATCAGAATCTGCGTGATGTAGCTCAAAAAGCTCATCAGCTCGCCGGTCATGAGACGTCCGCCGAGGATGTCGTTTCCGCCGACCCAAAGCACCAGCAGGATGCAGGCGTACATCGTAATCTGCATCAGCGGCATGGCGGCGACCAGGATGCGCTCCGCCTTGCGCTGCGCGGTCTTGAGCGCGGCGGCGGCATCCTTGAATTTCACGGACTCGTAATCGCCGCGGACGAACGCCTTTACAACGCGGATGGCGATCAGATTTTCCTGCGTGCGCGCGTTCATCAGGTCGTACTTTTTGAGCATGGCCTCAAAGCGCGGGAAGGCGAGTTTGGTCAAAACGGCCATTGCGGCCGCGAGGAACGGAATTGCGCAGAGGATGACGAGCGAAAGCCGCGTGCTGATGCGCAGCGCCATCACGGTCGCGAGGATCAGCATAAACGGCGCGCGCGCCAGCATGCGGATAATCATCTGAAACGCCTGCTGGACGTTGGTCACGTCGTTGGTAAGCCGCGTAATCAGCGAAGGCGTTGTGAAATGGTCGGTGTTTTTAAATGAGAACGACTCCACCTTTTCAAAAAGCCCCTTGCGCAGGTTCTTGGCCAGTCCGTTGGAGGCCGTGACCGCGAATTTTGCGCACAGTGCGCCGAAGATCAGCGCGCCGACCGCCATAAGCACCATCAGTCCGCCGGTTTTAAAGATGTACGCGTAGTCGTTGTTCGGGATGCCGACGTCCACAATCCGTCCCATCAGAAGCGGAATGAACACCTCCAGCAGCACCTCGAAGAGCACGAGCACCGGCGAAAGGATCGCATACGGTTTGTACCGCCCGATGTATTTTGCAATTTTCTTGATCATTGATCGTCTTTTTCCTCCCTGAACCAAAGTATGTCGGGCTCCTCGCCCTCCGAAAGATTGCGGGCCATGCGCTCGAGCATATCGCTGAGCAGTTTCTTCTCCTCGTCCGAGAAGCCCTTAAACGTCTGCTCGTCCACCCGTTCGAAGATTTCGCGGAACGCCTTTTCGGCGGCATATCCGTGTCCGGTCACGTGCAGGTGCTTGCAGCGCTGGTTTTCCGGGTTGACGCGTTTTTCCAGAAAACCGGCCTTTTCAAGCCGTTTGGACGAGAGCGCGACGGACGCGGGCGAAACGAACAGTCCGTCCGCCAGCTCGCGCTGGGACGCGTCGGGATGCAGCATCAGGTAGCGGAGAAGGGGATACTGCCCCGGGACCAGCGGGCACTCGCCGCAGAGAGTATGCATATATTTCCGGCGGAGCGTGTGCAGCAGCAGCAGCCGTTTGCCGAGATCAGACGTCGACATGACAGGGCCTCCTTTTTTCCGAAAGTTAAGCGCTTAACAGTTAAGCGGTTATCAATATAGCAAACCCGGATTTTATTGTCAAGAGCGTGCTGGAATGATATGATGATGAAAACGTAAAAAACGCCGGATTTCCGGCAAAAAAAGAATTGTGAAGAAACGGAAACAAATCAAAACCACATGAAAAAAGAGATTCACGGCAACACGGCGGGCATCCGCGAAACGGTGCTCAAAGAGATGCTCGGGCTGTATGATATGCGGATGTCCGCGGACGAATTCCTCTCGAACGAAGTATGCGACCTGCTGGTGCGCTTTACCGGCCTGATCGGCAGGGAAGTTTTAATCTATGTTTCGCGCGCGGGGTCGGTCGAGGACGTGCGCGTCGGCGACGACCACTCCGTCCATATGGACGAAATGCGCCTTGTGCGCAACATCGACCGCCTCAGCGGCGTGCGCTGCATCCATACCCATCCCGGCGGGACGGGGTACCTTTCGGACGTGGACATCGGTTCGCTCAACGCCCTCCGGCTGGACGGCATGGCGGCCGTCGGCGTAAAGGACGGCCGGGCAAGCAGCGTATACGCCGCATTCATCGGGGACATGGAGGGCGAGGAGCGCAAGGCCGTCTGGTTCGGGCCGATGCGCGCGGGGCATCTGCCGCAAAAGCAGCTGATGGACGCAATTCTTGAAGCGGACAAGCGGCTGCTGACGGACACCTACAATATTGCGGAGATCAAGCCCGACCGCGCGGTGCTGGCGGGCATCGAATCGGCGGACGGATACGACACGCTCGGCGAGCTGGCGGCGCTCTGCGAAACGGCGGGCATCAAGGTCGTCGCCAGGGAGCAGCAGCGCAGGCGCGCCGTGGACGCGTCCACCTATATCGGCAGCGGCAAGGCGGAGGAACTTGCGCTGACCGCCTCGGCCTGCGAGGCGGACATCTTCGTGTTCGACGACGAACTGACCGCCATCCAGCTGAGAAACCTGGAGGCGATCCTCGGCCTGCCGATCGTCGACCGAACGATGCTGATTCTGGATATTTTCGCCCAGCGCGCGCAGTCGCGCGAAGGCAAACTGCAGGTCGAACTCGCGCAGCTCAAATACCGCCTGCCGCGCCTGCTCGGCATGGGCAAGGTCCTTTCCCGGCAGGGCTCGTCCGGCGTGGGCATGCGCGGCCCGGGCGAAAAGAAGCTGGAGATTGACCGCCGCAGGATCCGCCGGCGCGTGTTCGAGCTGGAGCAGGAACTCGGCGAAATCGAAAAGCAGCGGGGGCTGCGGCGCGAGCGGCGCGCGGCCAACCCGATTCCGCTCGTTGCGCTGGTGGGCTATACCAACGCGGGCAAATCCACGCTTTTGAACCTGCTTTCCGGCAGCGACGCGCTCGCAGAAGACAAGCTCTTTGCAACGCTCGACCCCGTGGTGCGCAAAATCTCACTGCCCAACGGCACGGAGTGTTTGCTTTCCGACACGGTCGGTTTTATCAATAAGCTCCCGCACGATCTGGTCAACGCGTTTCGTTCCACGTTGGACGAGGTCTGCAATGCGGATTTGATTCTGCATGTGGTCGATTCTTCCAGCGCGTATTTCGACGTGCAGATGCGCGTTGTGGAGGAGGTGCTCGGCTCGCTGGGCGCACTGGACACGCCGCGCATCGAGGTGTTCAACAAAGCCGACAAGCCGGACGCGAAGCCGCGTCCCGGCGGGACCGTCATCAGCGCGGCAACGGGTGACGGAATCGGCGAACTGCTGCACGAAATCGAGGAAGCGCTCGGTAAAACACAGGTGAAGATCGATCTTGTCGTGCCGTACGAGCGTTACGACGCGATGCGCCTGATCCGCCAGACCGGCGCAATCCTCGGCGAATCGCACGAGGAGGACGGCACGCATGTGACGGTCCTGCTGGACGAAAAGGAGCTTTGGCGCGTCAAAAAGGCGCTCTCCTGACGGGAGGGAACGCGCGCCTGTAAAAAACGAATGCTGTCCGGACCCCGGTTGGCCTAGAGAAGGGCCGGGGCCGGATTTTATGCTTTCTGAAGCGGCGGAATTGCAGTGCGTCCGCAGAATGATATATAATGCAGGGTATCGTTGCCGGCAGTGGATGAAGGCAGGTATAAAACGAACTGTCCGGTATATCAAAACGCTTTGTTGCTTTTTTTAAGCAAAGCGGTTATATTGCATCAGAAAGGGACGGATATGTCCCGCGCGGCCGGGGACAAAAACGCCGCGGCGGGGCGCGGACGGCGCTGTTCGGGAAGGACGCCGCCCACCGGGACCCTGGGGAAGGAGAAGGCTGTGTTTGCGGGATTTTTGATCCTATGGATCGTGTTCAACGGGCGTTTGACGCTGGAAATCGTGCTCATCGGGATCGTGGTTTCACTGCTGATGACGTTATTGACCTGCAAAATGACGGGAATGAAGTTTCGGGACGCAATGTTCGGCCGGCGCGGCGCGTTCCGCTACGCGCCGTACCTTTTCCGGCTGCTCGGCGAAATCGCCGTTTGCTCGCTGCGGGTGATCGTGCTTGTGCTGCGCCCGAAATGCGAAGTAAAGCCAAAACTCTTTTATTTTGAACCGGCGATCGAGTCCGAGGGCGTCCGCGTGCTGCTGGCCAATTCGATCACGCTCACGCCCGGCACGCTCACGGTCGGTCTCAAGGGCGGGCGGTTCCATGTGCATGCACTGGACGCTTCGTTTTCGGACGGCATCGAAACCAGCGAGCTCGTGCGCGCGCTCGAGCGCATCGACGCGGCAAAATCCAAACGCAGGGAGGCGCGCGGATGATTCAGAGCGATTTTGTAAACAGCTATCTGCTCGGCGCGTGCGTCGTGCTGGGCGCGCTGATCCTTTTCAGTCTGGTGCGCGCCATCCGCGGCTCGCGCTTTACGGACCGGATCGTCGCGGTCAACATCATCGGCACGCTGACGATCATCATCATGTGCATTCTCTCGGTCTATTTTCAGCAGCCGTTTCTGGCCGACATCGCAATCGTGTACGCGCTTTTAAGCTTCATCGCAATCGTCGTGCTCACGCGTCTCGTCATTGTGCGAAGGCGCGCCCAGGAGGAACGCGAGCGTATGGAAGCGGAGGCGGCGGCCGCGCAGGCAAAGGGGGAAGGGAAATGATTCAGACGATCATCGGGCTGACCCTCGTTACGCTGGGCGTGTTCGTGGCGTGCGTCGCGGTGCTTGGCACCTATCGCTTCCATTATGTGCTCAACCGCATGCACGCAACCGCGCTTTGCGACACGCTGGGGCTTCTGTTTGTGCTCGCCGGGCTGATTGTGCTGCTCGGGGTCAGCTGGCATTCCGCAAAACTCGTGGTGATCATTGTGTTCATGTGGCTGGCAAGCCCGGTGATGAGCCATTTGACCGGGCGCGCGGAGATACTGACCCATACGCACATTGAAGATGAATGCGAGGTGATTCCGTATGAGCGTCGTGTTTGAATGCCTGCTGCTCTTTTCGCTGATTCTCTGTGCGATTTTCGCGCTTACGCAGAAACGGCTTTTGATGGTCGCGATCATCTACATGGCGTACAGCCTGATCATGACGATCATCTGGGCGATGCTGCAAAGCCCGGACCTTGCCATTACGGAGGCCGCGGTCGGCGCGGGCGTTACGGGCATCCTTTTGTTCGTCACGCTCAAGAAAATCCATGCGCTCAAGGGGACGAAGGATGAGTAAGAAGAGCCGTCTGTTCCGCAGTCATTTTAGAGCGTGGCTCGCCGGGGAGGAAATGCCGCTCCGCGAGCGGCATGTGCGCACGCTGCATAAAAAGCCGCACGAGCGGCCCGAACCCGTGCCGGAGGATGTGCGCATCAACCGCTTTATCCATCTCTATCATGTCAGCGCGGTGCTGGTCGCCGTGTGCATCGTTGCGGTGCTGCTTTACACGGTGTTCCATCTGCCGCTGTTCGGCTCGGCGAACAATCCCGCCAGCAACGAGGTGGCGCAGCGCTATATCGAGCAGGGGCTGGAGGAGACCGGCGCGGTGAACATCGTTTCCGGTATGATCCTGGACTATCGCGCGTTCGACACCTTTGGAGAAAGCAACGTGCTCTTCCTTGCGATTGCCAGCGTGCTGATGCTGCTTCTGCGCGACCGCAACAATATTGTTTTGGAAGAGGACGTGCATGAAGCGCACGAGCGCGTGATCGAAAAGGCCAACGAGGACGTCATATTGAAGCGCGTTGCGAACATCGTCGTGCCGTGCATCCTGCTCTTCGGCGTGTACGTCGTGCTTAACGGACATCTGTCGCCCGGTGGCGGGTTTTCCGGCGGGTCCATCATGGGCGGCGGGCTGATTCTCTTTGCGGTCAGCTACGGACCGGAGCGCGTCAAGACGTTCTTCGGGTGGAAGACGTTTCGCGCAATCGTCGTCGGCGCGCTTTTGTGCTATGCGCTGAGCAAGGCGTATGCGTTCTTCACCGGCGCAAACGGGCTGGAAAACCACATCCCGCTCGGCACGCCGGGCGCGATCCTCAGCGCGGGGCTGATACTGCTGCTGGACATCTGCGTGGGGCTCGTCGTCGCCTGCACGATGTACGGCTTTTATGCGCTGATCAACCGGGGTGAAATCTGATGAAGGAATTTTTTACGACCGTTATCTCCTATCGCTTTGAAATTGCGGCCATGGTGCTCTTCGGCATCGGGTTTATCAATCTTCTTTTGCAGCGCAACCTGATCCGCAAGATCATCGCGTTCAACGTGATGGACTCTTCGGTGTTCCTTTTCCTCGCCGCGCAGGGGTATATTCAGGGACGCATCGCGCCGATGATCGTAAACGGCGACCTTTCCGCCGCAACCTATATCAACCCGATCCCGAGCGGGCTGGTGCTCACGGGCATTGTGGTTTCGGTGAGCGTTTCGGCGTTTTTCCTCGCGCTCGTGCAGCGCCTGTATAAAAAATACGGCACGATCGATTTCGATGAGATCATGACGCTCGCCAAAAAGGAGGCGGAATGATGCTGCCCTGGTATCAGAATATCCCGTTTGCAAGCATCTTTCTGCTGATGATCGCGGGCGTACTCATGCTGCTGATGAAGCGCGGCAAAAGCGCGTTTATCCTCGCGTTTACGGTCAGCCTGACCGTCGCGGCGCTTTCCGCCGTGCTGACGGTCGCGCTGTATACCGGAAACGAGCGGTTCGTCTATACGATGGGCGAATTTCCCGCACCCTGGGGCAACGAGCTCGCGGCGGGGCCGCTGGAAGCGCTGCTGGCGTTCATGTTTTCCATGGGGGTCGCGCTTTCGCTCCTCGGCGGGCGCAGCGACGCGGCAAACGACATCCTTGCGCCCAAACAGAGCATCTTTTACCTGATGATGTGCGAACTGACCGCGGCCATGCTCGCGCTGACGTACACGAACGACATCTTCACGGGATACGTGTTCATCGAAATCAGCACACTTTCGGCCTGCTCGATCGTCATGGCGCGCGACACGGCAAAGACCATCGTCGCAACCATCCGCTATCTCGTCATCAGCCTGCTCGGCTCCGGGCTGTTCCTCATCGGCGTGGTCATGCTCTACTGCATCACGGGGCATCTTCTGATTCCGCAGCTGGGCGAAAAGATCGCAGAGCTGGTCGCAACCGGCACCTATACCGAGCCGCTGACCATTGTTGCGGGTTTACTGTTCATCGGCGTGGCGATCAAAAGCGCACTGTTTCCGTTTTATGCCTGGCTGCCGTTTGCGCACGGCGGCGCGACGACGTCCTCCAGCGCGGTGCTTTCCGGTCTCGTGCTCAAAAGCTACATCATCCTGCTGGTCAAGCTCTTTTATGAGGTGTTCACCATCGAGGTCATCCGCTCGCTCAAAGTTACGAACATCATGTTCGCCTTCGGCGTAATCGGCATGCTCGTCGGTTCCTGGCGCGCTATTAAAGAGGAGCACATCAAGCGCATGCTCGCGTACTCGTCGGTTTCGCAGGTGGGCTATATCTTCATGGGGCTGGGCCTCGGCACGAACCTCGGCGTTGCGGCGGCGTTTTATCAAATCCTCGTGCACGCGGCGACAAAACCCATGCTCTTTATCAGCGCGGGGCGGCTCATCGACGTGCAGGGACACGAAAAGAGCCTCTACCGCCTGCGCGGCGCGGCGCGTTCGGACCCGCTGGCGGGCGTGCTCTTCACGCTCGGCGCGCTTTCCATGATCGGACTGCCGCTGCTCGCCGGGTTTATTGTGAAATTCGGCCTGGCCAGCGCCTCGCTGATCAACCCGCACCGGATGTGGATAGCGCTCGGCGCGCTGGTCGTCAGCACGGTGCTCAACGCGCTGTACTATCTGCCCGCGGTCATCGCCCTCTGGACGCCGTCCGGGTTTATGGTGCGCGTAAAACAGCCGCGCGACTGGCGCTTCGCCGTTTCCGCGTCGGCATTCGGCGCGTTTGTGGTGCTTCTCGGCGTGAGCTGCCTGCCCGTGATCGATCTGATCGAAAACGGGCTGGCGCTCTGGACATAAGGGAGGCGTAAGGGAGAAAACTATGGTCTTGCTGCTTGCTTCCATCCTCTTTCCGCTGATTTTCGGCGCGGCGATGAGCCGCGTAAAGGAATCGCGCGCAGACGCGCTCGCGCTGATCGGCGGCTGTACGGCGCTTGCGCTCAACGTTGCGGCGGCGCTGTTTTCCCGGGGAAGCGTATACGCCTTTTTCGGCGGTGTGTTCGAAATTCTGCAGGTGCTCGACGACGCGGCGCGCGTGATGTACGTGCTCGCGGCGGCGCTGTTTCTGCTTGCGCTCGTTTTCATTTCCGGCGAAGGTGAATACCGGCCGCGCCGCGCGGGACTGTACGGATTTTTGTTTCTCACGCTCGGCGCGCTCAACCAGCTGTATGCGGCCGGGAACCTCTTTACTTTTTATCTTTGCTTCGAGCTTGTTTCGCTGCTCTCGTTTCCGCTCGTGCTGCATGGCGGCACGCAGCGTGCGCGGCGCGCGGCGCTGATCTATATCGGCTTTTCGTTTACGGGCACCGCGCTGGCGCTCACCGGCATGAAGATTGCGGGCGAAGGCGCGCTGCTGCCGTTTGCGGCGGGCGGCCTTGCGCTGGAGGCCGAAAACAGCCTGGCGGCCTATCTGCTATTTGCGCTCGGTTTCGGCTGCAAGGCGGGGCTTTATCCGCTCTCGGCCTGGCTCGTTCCGGCGGCGAACGAATCCCCGGTCGCCGTATCCGCGCTGCTTGCCGGGGTGATCGCCGCGGCGGGCGTGTTCGGCGTATTCCGCGTTTCCTACGAAGTGTTCGGCTCGGAGCTGATCGCCGGGAGCTGGGCGCAGAGCGTGCTGATTGCGCTTGCGTGCCTCACGGCGCTGATGGGGGCGATGCTCGCGCTGCACGAGCAGGTGCTTAAAAAGCGGCTTGCATACCTGACCGTTTCGCAGGTGAGCTTTGCGTTGATCGGGTTTTTCACGTTTACCAAAGCAGGGTTTATCGGCGGCATGGCGCAGATCGTCTGCCATGCATGCGCAAAAACGGGGCTGTTTTTCGGCGCGGGCGCCATTAAGCGCGAAACCGGCTTTACGCGCGTGGACGAAATGCGCGGCGTCGCGCGGGATATGCCGGGCACGATGATTTTGATTACGCTTCTGGCGTTTTCGGCGATCGGCGTGCCGCCGTTCGGCGGATTCGGCGCGCTCTGGCAGATCGGCAGCGGGGCGCTTGCTTTCGGCGGCACGGGCGGAACGCTCGCGCTTGCAGCGCTCGTGCTCTCCGCGCTGCTTTCGGCGGGGGCGCTGCTGCCGCTGGCGCGCGATGCGATTTTCCCCGGGAAAGATTTTATCGCTTGCGTAAAAGCGCCGCCGAAGATCGGATGGCGCGTGTTTGCGCCGCTCTGCGTGCTCTGCGCTGCCGTGCTGGCGTTCGGGCTGCTCTTCGGCCTGCTCGGCAATCTGGCCGAAGGCGTGTATACGAACTTGATCGGGGGGTGGGCGGCATGAGATATCTGTTGCTTGCCGCGGTGCTCCTTCCGTTTGCCTCCGCGCCGCTGTTTTTGATCAGGCGCTTCTATGCCGGGCGCGCGCTGCGGGTGCTGACGTACGCGGTCGTGCTCTCCGCCAGCGCGCTGACGCTCTTTCTCTGCCTGTTTTACGGCGGGGGTGCGCTGGAGCTCGTGCGGCTGACGGACAACCTGACGCTGGGGCTGAATGTGGACGGCATGACGCGTGTGTTCGGCTGCATCGTCGCCGTGCTCTGGCCGGTCACGACGCTCTATGGGTTCGACTACATGCGGCACGACCGCAGGAAGGCGCGCTTCTTCTCGTTTTTTGTGCTTTCCTATGGCGCGACGCTTGGAATCGTCTTTTCGGCGAATCTCGTGACCATGTACCTTTTTTACGAGATGCTCACGCTTTCGACTCTGCCGCTCGTGATGCACCGCATGGACGACCGCGCGCGCTACGCGGGCAAACGCTATTTGCTCTATTCCATCGGCGGCGCTTCCATGGGATTTCTGGCTGTGGTGTTTTTTGCCGGCTATGGCGGCGCGAACGCGCTCTTTACGCTCGGCGGGACGCTCGATCCCGCGCTGACGGCGGGGCACGAGACGCTTCTTCGGACCGTTTTTACGCTGGCGTTCTTCGGCTTCGGGGTCAAGGCGGCGATCATGCCGTTTTCGGCCTGGCTGCCCGCGGCATCCGTCGCGCCGACGCCTGTGACCGCGCTTTTGCACGCGGTGGCGGTGGTCAAGGCGGGTGCGTTTGCCTGCATCCGGCTGACGTATTACACCTTCGGCACGGAGATCGTGCGCGGCACGTTCGCGCAGTATATTCCGATGGCCGCGGCGATCTTCACCATCGTCTACGGTTCGGCGCGGGCGCTTAGAACCAACCATCTCAAGCGCCGCTTTGCATACTCTACGGTGAGCAACCTTTCCTATATCCTCCTCGCCGTCACGCTGATGAGCGGCAGCGGGCTCGCCGCGGCGGCGATGCACATGGTGAGCCATGCGTTCGTCAAAATTGCGCTGTTCTTCTGCGTGGGTGCGGCGCTGGAGCGCGAAGGCGCGGAATATCTCGATCAAATCGAAGGCATCGGCCGCCGCATGCCGGTCACGTTCGGCTGCTTCGTGGTTGCGTCCGCCGCGCTGATCGGCCTGCCGCCGCTGCCGGTGTTCTTTTCCAAGTGGGCCATCGGCGAGGCCGCGATGGGCCTTTCGAGCGGCTGGGCGTACACGGTGCTCGCCGCGCTGCTGGTTTCCACAACGCTGACCGCGCTGTATACGCTGAGCATTGCGGTGCGCGCGTTCTTCCCGCTCGGGGAAGCGCCGGCTAAGGCGCAGCCGCGCACGGAAACGCGGAGCATGACCACCGCAATCGTGATCGTCACGGTTTGCATCGTTGCGCTCGGGTTCACGTCCGGACAGCTTTTCCCGGCGATTTCCGCCTGGCTGATCGGGGGTGCGGCATGATGCGTGCGCTGATTTTTCTGGAGCTTGTCCTGCCCGCCGCTGCCGCGGTCGCCGCAGGCGTGCCCGGCGCAAAAAAAGCGGCAAAATGGCTTACGCTCGGCGTTCCGCTGCTCTGCGTGGCTGCCGCGGGGACGCTGATTGCGTTTCCGGCGGAGGCGGCGCTCTCCGGCGGCGTGTTCGGCACGCGCTTTACCTCCGGCGGTCTGCACGGGCTTTTGCTGCTGCTCTGCGACTTTGTTTTCTTCTGCGCGGCGCTCACGGTGCGCGCTTCGCTGACGGGCGACCCGCGTCCGGGCCGGTTTTGCACGCTGTTTTTGCTCTCGCTCGCGCTGGCCAACGGCGCGTTCCTTGCGGGCGATCTTGCTGCGCTCTGTCTGTTTGCGGCGGGTTTTGCGCTTTCGCTCTGCGCGCTTTTGTATCACGGCGAAACCGAGCGCGCGAAAAAAAGCGGCAACCTATTGCTTGCGTTTGTGCTCGGCGGATGCGCCGCGATGTTTTTCGGGCTGATCGACCTCTTCGCAAGGTTCGGTTCGCTGGATTTTGCGGTGCTGTCGGCCGGACTTCCGCAGGACGGGCGCGTGCTCTTCGACGGGCTTTGCATCCTGGCCGGGCTTGCCGCGCTTGCGGGGCTGTATCCGCTGCATGTTTGGCTGCCGGGCGCATACGCCTCGGCCAACGCGACCGTTTTGCCGCTGTTCGGGCTGCTCGGCGCGGCGGGCGTAACGGGGATACTGCTGCTTTGCCGGGGATTGTTTGCCGGAAACACGGCGTTTGCGCTGGTGCTGTTCTGCATGGGCGCGGCGAGCGTTTTGCTCGGCTCGGTGTTTGCGCTGCTCACGCCGGATTTGATGCGCGCGCTCGCGTTCGTTTCCATCGCGCAGACCGGTGCGCTCACGATTGGAATCGCCGTTGCGTGCGGCGTGCCGGGAGCCGCGCTTTGCGCGGAGGGTGCGGCGCTGCATGTCGTGACGCTTTCGCTGGGAATGGGACTGCTTTTGATTTCGGCGGGCGTGTTCCTGCGTGAAAGGGGGGAAGGCGGTCTCAACGCGCTGCGGGGTGCGGGGCGCGGCAACATTCCGCTCACGGTGTTTTTCGCGCTCGGTGCGCTTTCGCTCAGCTTCGTGCCGCTCAGCGGCGGGTATCTTTCGTTTGCGATGATGCTCAAAGGCGCTCTGGACGGTGCGGCGGGCGCCGCCGGAGCCGCGGCGTTTATCGCGCAGGCGGCGCGCTGGCTGATGGTCGGCGCGGGTGCGTTTACGTTTGCCGCCATGACCAAGTTGTTTTTGTGGCTGTTTGTCGATCCGCCGATCGGGGAAACGGAGCCGCGCGTTTGCTGCGGCAAGCGGGCTGTGCTTTCGCTTGCGCTGGCCGCGCTGCCGCTGCTGGCGATTGGGTTTGCGCCGCAGACGCTCGCAGATAAGATTGCGTCGCTTGCGGGAACGTCGCTGGGCGCGGGCGGAACGAACATGGTGTTTTTCACGGCCGAACTGCTCAAAAACGCGATGCTCACGGCCGTGATCGGTTCGGCGCTGTATGTGGCGGTCGGCTGGTGGGCGCTGACCAACCGCCAGGGGTATTTCCACACGATGCGCGGCGGCCTTTCGCTGGAGCGATACGCGTTCCGCCCGGTGCTCAAAGCGCTGGTTTTCGGCGGGACGCTGACGCTGCGGTTTTTATATTCGATTCCGGAGTGGTTCGTCGCGCTTTGCGAATATGTGCTCAACTTCGGCACACAGCCGCGCACCGAGCCGGGCCGGGACGACCATTTTGCGCTGTATTCCAAAAAATACGTCCGCGTCAACCCCATCCGCCAGATGCTTGCCTACGAACTGCTGCTCTTCGGCCTCGGCGTGGTGATTGCGCTGCTGTATCTCCTGATGGGATGACCGGTTCAGCCGGAAACAGCAAAAAACAAACAAACACCGCCGCATTCGCGGCGGTGCCAGTCTGTAAAAAAAGTTCTTGGGATTGTTAAGGGCCATTAGCCTTAACCCGCTTTTCCGGCTGTGCCGGTTTATCCGGCACAGTATGATCGCCCGTTTAGGGCGACTTCTCTGTGCTCTTTGCCGCCCGGAAGCCCGGAGGGCGAGAGGCAAAGAGTGGTTATCCCGTCAGAAAACTGGTTTTTTGACGGTCTCAAACAAAAACCGCCGCATTTGCGGCGGTTTTGTTTGAAGTATCTTGTTGTTCAGCGGAACGCAAACGGGTGCGCGTCGCTCGGCATACGCCAGTCGCCGCGCGGCGAAAGCGCAACGTTGCCGATGCGCGGGCCGTCCGGCAGGCAGGAACGCTTGAACTGCTGGGAGAAGAAGCGCCGGATGAACAGCGCATACCAGCGCGAAATCGTGTCCTCGTCGTAGTCGCCGTCGAACGCGTACTTTGCAAGCCGCAGGATTTTCTGCTTGCTCGCGCCGCGCCGCAGCATATGATAGAGGAAAAAGTCGTGCAGTTCGTAGGGCCCGATGAGGTCCTCGGTGACCTGGGAAATTTCTCCGTCCTTGGTCGGCAGCAGTTCCGGGCTGACGGGCGTTGCGACGATGTCGATCAAAACGTCCCGCAGGGCGGGTTCCGACTGCTCGGCGATATAGCGCAGGATCGCGCGGATCAGCGTCTTGGGCACGTCCGCGTTCACGCCGTACATGGACATATGGTCGCCGTTGTAGGTGGCAAATCCCAGCGCGAGTTCGCTTAAATCACCCGTGCCGATAACCATGCCGCCGTGCATGTTGGCGAGGTCCATGAGCACCTGCGTGCGTTCGCGCGCCTGCGCATTTTCGTATGCCGCGTCGTGCAGATCGAGCGGGTGGCCGATGTCGAGCAGGTGCTGCTTGACGCTTTCGCCGATCTGGACGGTGCGCATCGGGATGCCGAGCGCTTCGCAGAGTTTACCCGCGTTGTCCTTGGTGCGGTCGGACGTGCCGAAACACGGCATCGTGACCGCAAGCACGTCCGTTGCCGGGCGACCGAGCAGATTGAGCGCGTCGCGGCTGACGAGCAGCGCAAGCGTCGAGTCCACGCCGCCGGACACACCGACGATGAGCTTCTTTGCGCCGATGTGCCTGACGCGCTGTTTGAGCCCGTGGCTCTGGATGGAGAGCACCTGTTCAAAGCGCTGGCCGCAGCTGACCGGGTCGTCCGGAATGAACGGCGTTTTCCAGACGGTGCGCGTGAGTTTTGTTTTCGCGACTTTCATCGAGAACGGGATGCGCACGATGTCCTCGTTGGAAAAGAGCTTGCGCGCAAAGCGCCTGCGTTCGCGCGAGAGAAAATCCAAATCGACCTCGCTGACGCAGTAACCCGTTGTGAACGGCGCGGCCTCGGCGAGGAACACGCCGTTTTCGCAGATCATGTCGTGCCCGGAGAAGACGACGTCCGTTGTGCTTTCGCCTTCGCCCGCGCTGCAGAATACATATGCCGAGCACGTCCGCGTGCTCTGGGAGCGGACGAGCATGCGGCGGAACCCGTCCTTCGTGACCGCTTCGTCGGACGCGCTGAGATTGCAGAGGATGCTCGCGCCGCAGTCGGCAAGGCGCGTGGAAGGCGGCATGGCCGCCCAGAGGTCCTCGCAGATCTCCACGCCGAGCGCAAAGGACGGGAGTTCTTCGCAGCAGAACACCAGCCGGTTGCCGAACGGCACGCGCCGGCCGAAAATCTCCATCTCCTCGATGGTTTCGAGCGCGGGCGCATAGGTGCGCTTTTCGTAAAATTCGCCGTAATTGCCCAGATGCGTTTTCGGGATCACGCCGAGCACGCGCCCGTCCTGCGCCACGGCGGCGCAGTTATAGAGCAGATGTCCGTAGACGATCGGCACGCCGATCACAACAAGCATGTCGTTGCCTTTGCTTGCCTCGACGACGCGGCCGAGCGCCTGCATGGCCGCCTCGGTGAGCGCGGAGCTTAAAACCAGATCGCCGCAGGTGTAACCCACGAGCGTCAGTTCCGGCAGCACGAGCACCTTTACGCCGTCGTTCTGCGCGCGCCGCATCAGCTCGATGACGGCGTTTGCGTTGTGTTCGCAGTTGGCGACCTGAATCGCCGGCGTTCCGGCGGCAACCTTAATGAATCCGTCTTTCATAAATACAGTCAATCTCCGATCGGATATTCGAACTTGGTACAACTCATTTTATGCAATGCCTCCGGCAATGTCAATTCAACGGGGCCGCGCCGGAAAATATAAGATTTTTAAAAAAACGGCTGAATCGCTTGTGTGGTATAATGGTCAAAAAATTACCCGCGCGGCAAAAAACGAAGAGCGCGCGGGAGGGGGCGGGGAACGAACTATGCTTTCGATTGAACATCTCGTAAAAACCTACGGCGGCGGCGTGCGCGCCGTGGACGATCTTTCGCTGGAGGTGCGCCCGGGCGACATCTACGGCTTCATCGGCCATAACGGCGCGGGCAAGACCACGACGCTGCGCTCGATCGCCGGAATCCTCTCGTTCGACAGCGGCACGATCCGCATCGACGGGCGCAGCATTACGGACGACCCGATCGGCTGCAAAAAGGAGATGGCGTACATTCCGGACAATCCGGACCTTTACGAGCATCTCACGGGCATCCAGTATTTCAATTTTGTTGCGGACATCTACGGCGTGTCCGCCGCCGCGCGGGACGAACGTATCAAAAAATACGCAGATGCGTTCGAAATGACGTCCCGCCTCAACGACCTCATCGGTTCGTGTTCGCACGGCATGAAGCAGAAGATCGCCGTGATTTCCGCGCTGCTGCATGAGCCGAAGCTGCTGCTGCTCGACGAACCGTTCGTCGGGCTCGACCCAAAAGCGTCCCACACGCTCAAGGGCTTTATGAAGGAACTCTGCGACCAGGGCAGCGCGATCTTTTTTTCCACGCACGTGCTGGAGGTCGCCGAAAAGCTCTGCAATAAGATCGCGATCATCAAGCAGGGCAAGCTGATTGCGGCGGGCGACATGGAGACCGTCAAGGGCGACGAGTCGCTTGAAACGCTGTTTTTGGAGCTGACCGACCATGCGTGAGTACTGGATTTTAACGAAGCTGCAGTTAACATCGCTCTTCGGGATCAACAAAATCGTGCATATGAAGGAGTCGGCGGACAAAAAACAGGCCAAGCGCAGTCTCTACGGGCTGATCGCCATGGTGTTTGCGCTGGGGTATGTTTCCGTGTTTTACAGCATCGCGATGGCGAGCGCGTTTGCGTCGGTCGGTATGCTGCCGACGCTGCTGGGCATCATGGCGTTTGCCTGCACGGCGCTGATCCTCATGTTTTCCATCTTCGAGACCAAGGGCGTGCTTTTCGGCTTCGGCGATTACGATATCGTGATGAGCTGGCCGGTGCGCGTCGGCGCGGTTGCGGCGAGCCGGGTTACGAATATGTACGCCTACAACTTCATCTATGCCGCGCTGCTGCTGCTTCCCGCTGGCGTGATCTATGCGGGCATGGCGGCGCCGGCCTGGTGGTATTATCCGCTGTTTGTGCTGCTGCTTCTGCTCGTACCTGCGCTCCCGACGATTGTCGGCGCGCTGCTTGGCACATTTCTGACCGTCGCGACCGCGCGGTCTAAAAAAAGCAACCTTCTGAATATTCTTGGTCAGATGGTGCTTGTGTTCGGCGTTATGTTCCTTTCGTTCCGTATGAACGACACCTTTGCGGATTCCGCGGCCTTTGCCAATAACGCCGGGTCTATGCAGAACATGGTGCAAAGCGTGTTCCCGCCGGCCTACTGGTTTCAGAACGCGCTCACGACCGGCGCGCCGCTGGATACGCTCTGGCTTCTGCTCCTTTCGGCGGCGTCGATTGCGCTTTTGATGCTCTTTATCGGCAAAAACTTTGTTGCGATCAATTCCCGCATCAAGAGCAAACCCACGCACGAAAAATTCGTGATGCGCGCGCAGGTGCGCTCCAGCCGCGTGACGGCGCTGTTCCGCCGGGAGTGCTCGCGCTATTTCAGTTCGAGCCTATATGTGGTCAACACTGCGTTCGGGTATGTCATGCTGCTGGCGGCGGGCATCTTCTGCGTTGTGAAGCCGGATATGATCCGCGAGGCGCTGGATTCGCCGGAGCTCGGCTTTGCGCGGATGATCGTGCCGTTTTTGCTCAGCTGGATCGTTTCGATAGGCGCGACGACCGCGAGCGCGATCTCCATGGAGGGCAAGCAGCTCTGGATCGTGAAGAGCATGCCCGTGCCTGCGCGGGACTGGATGACAGGCAAGCTGCTGGTGAGCATGCTGCTTGCCGTGCCGAGCATTCTTGTCTCATCCACGCTGGTTTCCATCGGCCTTGGCTCCAATGCGGCGGGGTGGTTCTGGAACTATGTGCTGCCGCTTTTGTATGCCGCGGCGTTCGCCGTGTTCGGGCTCTGGCTCAACATCCGCATGCCCAAGCTGGACTGGCAGAGCGAGGCGGAGGTGATTAAGCAGAGCGGCGCAACCATGATCTGCGTTTTTACCGGGATGGCGGCGGCCGCCGTGCCGGCGATTATTGCGGGAGTCACGCAGAGCGAGTGGGCGCTTCCGGGGACGGCGCTGGCGCTGATTGCGCTCACGTTCTGGATGTGGCGTTCGCTGGTCAAAACGGGCGACGAACGGCTCTATAAACTGAGCTGACTGCCGGTATCCTGCCTGAAAACGAGAACTGACGAATGCCCCGCCTGCTGGCGGGGCATTCGTTGCGTCAAATTGTGTTTCAGCAGCGGGATGAAAGACGAATTATTCGCGTTCCCATTCGTCGCTGATGGCTTCGATCTGGCTTGTCACGCTGCGGATTTCGCGGTTGCTGCGGCCTTTGCCGCCCTTGATGAGTTTCGTGAGGCGCTCCAGCGCGGCGAGCAGCTTTTCGTAGGGAGAGGCGGCCGGCTGAGCCGCTTCTTCGGCGTGCTTTTTGCCGGCCTCGATTGCAACGGGCGTTGCTTCGAGGATGTAGCGGTTTTCAATCAGGTCGAAAACCGAGCCGCTGTACGGCGCGGTGGCGTTCAGCCCGAATTCGTCGTGCAGGCGCTTTGCAAACAGGTCGCAGACGGTGTCTTCGCCGTGGTTGACGAACACGCGGCGCGGTTTCGGCGAAAAGTGCGTCGCCCACTTGACGAGCATATTCGCGTCGCCGTGTCCGCTGATGCCGGGCAGTTCGACGATTTCCGCGTTCACGCGGATGGTTTCGCCGAACAGTTTGACTTTTTCCGCGCCCTCCAGCAGCGCGCGTCCGAGCGTGCCGTAGGCCTGGAAGCCGACAAAGAGGATGGTGTTGTTCGCGTTCCAGAGGCCGTGCTTGAGGTGATGCTTGATCCGGCCCGCGGTGCACATGCCGCTGGCCGAAAGAATGACCTTGCAGCGGGTGTCGGAGTTGAGCGCGATGGACTCCTGCGTGGTCTGCGTAATGGTCAGCCCGTCGAACGAAAGTGGGTTGATTCCTGCGTCTACGAAGGCTTTTGCCTCCTCGTCGTAACAGAATTCGCCGTTTTCAACGAATACGCGCGTGGCCTTGCTGGCCAGCGGGCTGTCCACGAACACCGGGAAACCGTCGTGCCCGTGCACGAGGCCTTCTTCCTTGATGCGGCGGATGAAATAGAGCATCTCCTGCGTGCGCCCGACGGCGAACGAAGGGACAATCACGCTGCCGCCGCGGTCAAAGGTTTTCTGCAGCACGGCGGCGAGCGCCGTCGCGTAGTCCGGCGGCGCTTCATGCAGGCGGTCGCCGTAGGTCGACTCGACCATGCAGTAGTCGGCTTCGTCGACCAGCGACGGGTCACGCAGCAGCGGCTGGTTGATGTTGCCGATGTCGCCGGAGAAGACCATCTTGCGCGATTCGCCGTTTTCGGTGAGCCAAAGCTCGATATACGACGAGCCGAGCAGGTGTCCCGCGTCCGTAAAGCGAACGTCGATTCCGTCGAAGAGGGTAAAGCGTTCGTCGTAGCGGTGCGGCACGAACTGCTTGATGGCGTTTTCCGCGTCCGCCATGGTGTAGAGCGGAACAAACGGTTTTTCACCGCTGCGCTTGCCCTTGCGGTTGCGCCATTCCGCCTCGAATTCCTGAATATGCGCACTGTCGCGCAGCATGATGTCGCAGAGGTTGCAGGTCGCTTTCGTAGCGTGCACGGCGGCGTTGTATCCGTTTTTAAAGAGCAGCGGCAGCAGGCCGGAGTGGTCGATATGCGCGTGCGTCAGCAGCACTGCGTCCACTTCAGAAGGCAAGGTTGGCAGCGGCGCGTTTTCGTAGAAGTTTTTGCCCTGCTCCATGCCGTAGTCGATGAGGATGCGTTTCCCGCAGGCTTCCAGATAGGTGCAGCTGCCGGTGACTTCGTGGTCGGCTCCGATAAAGGTGAGTTTCATGTTCTCAAGTGTTCTCCAATCTTTGGTTTCTTCGGGTTCGGTCTATATTGAAACGTTTTTGGGTTACGGGAGCGGATACTGCGCCGCGGCGAGCAGGATTCCGTCGTGCAGGTATGTGTTTTCATATTCGCCTGCAAACAATTCCTGTCCAACGCCGAGTGCAAAGACCGGCACGTCCAGCGAGGAATGCGACCCGGAACTGAAAATCAGCCCCGCACGCGCCGCAACGAGGTTTGCGCAGGCGGAGGTGACCGGTTCGTACACGCTGCCGAATTCCGAACCGTCCCCGCCGGAGAGCGTGACGGCATACGCCTTGTTGAGGTAAGCGGTCTCTTCTTCGGTGAGGTCGTCCAGCCCGAACGCGGCGGCAAAGAGCGGGAGCGCGGTTTCAAACGGCGTCTGCGCAAAGATGCAGTCCGCGGCGAGCGTGTCGTCGCACTCGTCGCAGGAAATCGTCTGCTTGAGGAGCGCGGCGCGGTCTCCGTCCGTAAACGAAACCTTGCCGGTCTCGTGGTCGCCCGTGACGAGTATCAGCGTTTCATACGGATGCGCCTGATAGAACTCGATCGCCGCGGCGACCGCTTCGTCGAAGTCGAGCAGTTCCGCAACGAACGACCCCGCGTCGTTGTAGTGGCAGAAATAGTCGATCCGTCCGCCTTCGACCATCATGAAAAATCCGTTTGCGCTGTCCAGCCGGTCGATTCCAATCTGCGTCGCGTCCTGCAGAAAATGTGTCCGCGCGCCGCCGTCGATGGCGGGCAGGACGCCGTAGTCGCCGAAAATCAGACTCGAAGAGAGGATGAGGCCGCCGCTTGACGCCGCCTGCGCGTCGGAGACGAGATGCACCATTGAATAGCCGTTTTCGGCGGCGAGCGTTTCCGCATCCGGCGTATCGTGGAACCCGCCGCCCGCGAAATAGTCGAACCCGCTGGCAAAGAGGTCGTCGGCGATCATGGCGTAACTCCTGCGGGAGTCCACATGCGCATAAAAGCCCGCGGGCGTGGCGTGGTCGAGCGAAACGGTCGTGAGGATACCGATTTTGCGGCCCTCGTCGCGCAGCGTTTCCGCAAAGCCGGTGAGCCGCGCACCGTCCGGGTCGAGCCCGAGATAACCGCCGAGCGTTTTTACGCCGCAGCTGATTGCGGTCGCGGCGGCGGCGGAGTCCGTTACGTTGCCTTCAAAATCGTTTGTGTGCGCAAACCCGCAGACGGGAAAATCCACAAAGGAAAGCGGCGAGCGCCCTGCGGCGGCGAGCGCTTCCGAAGCGGCCTGTATCTGCGGCGTGCTCATGCCGTCGCCAATGAAAAGGAAGATGTATTTCAGTCGGGGTTCGGGTTCCGGCGTGGGGATCGGCGTGGAAGTCGGGGTGGGCGGCGCGGTCTGGAGCAAAGCTGCGGAAGGGGTCGCACCGGCTGCCGTTTCGGTCGGAACGGCGCTGTGCGCGCAGCCGAAGACAGCCGCGGCCAGCAGGACGCAAAACGCGGCGAACAATCGGTTTGGATGCCAGTTTCTGCGCATACGTCATTCTAGCACGATTTTTCGTGCCGGACAACTGGACGAAGGCCGCTTGCGGATGGTAAGATAACCTCAATTGATAGTGAATCGCGCGCCCGTCAACCGCGGCGGCGTGCGGGCAAAATGAAGCAAAGGCGAATAGAAGCGTTCATGACGAAATCTCGATTTTTGACTATTTTGGCATTGGCCGCCGGTCTTTTGGCGGTGGTTGTGCTCTTTTGCGCTTGCGGCGTTCCCGCAAAGCAAGCCGGAGCAGAGACGGCGCACGCGCAGGCTGCACACCGCAGGGACTTCGCGGTCGGGACGGCGCAGGAAGCGGAACAGCAGCCGACGGCGGAGCCGACCGCAACGCCGCTCCCGCAGCCGACGCCGTTTTCCGTCGCATGGATGACCGACACACAGGAATACACGGCCAACCAGAACGAAGTATTCTGCGCCATGACGCAGTGGATTGCGGACACGCAGAGCGAGCGCAATACGCTGCTTACGGTGCACACGGGCGATTTAATCCGCGGTTCTTACCGCGAATATGAATGGGAAAACATGGAACAGGCGTTTTCACTGCTGCCGGACGACATGATGATTGTGACCGTCGGCGGCAATCACGACATCGCCAGCTATACGGAGGACTATACGCCGTATCTCTGGTACCGGCCGGACACGGACGTGCGCGAAGAAAACACCTTTGCAGACGGCTTTGTGTATTACACGACGTTTGAAGCCGGCGGCGTGCCGTTTCTTGTTATTTCCGTTACATACGGCTATGAAATCGAGGCCGAGGACTGGATCAACGCCGTCTGCGCGCAAAACGCCGGACGCTATGCGATCCTCTGCGTACACGGGTATCTCGATAACCTCGGGTTTTCTTCCGGCGGGCGGTATTTGTTCCCGGGCGTCGTGCAGAAGTCGCCCAACATCCGCCTGGTGCTCTGCGGACACGAGCACGGCGCCAACTATAAGCCGGACGAGATCGACGACGACGGCGACGGCGTGCCGGACCGCACCGTGCAGCAGATGCTCTTTAATCTGCAGGCGGACGGCGAGACGGGCCTTGGGTATCTGCGCATGCTCCGTTTCGACACCGTGAACGACACGATCGGCGTGTATACCTATTCGCCGTTTCTGGACGTGGAAGGCTATTGCGCTCCGGACGGTTTCCCGGTCGGGGACGGGTTCGGCGCAAACCATACGATTACGGACGCGGGGCTTGCGGAATTCCGCATCGACGCCGCAGAACAGCACTGAACGCAAAAGATTACTTAATTAAGTTACGGGGGGAACAATCTATGAGCCCAGCCAACCGACCGGGTGGAAGATCAAAACGGACAGTCAGCGGCGGCGGAAACGCCAGCCGAAGGGGGAGCGGACTCGGCACCGGCAGCGCCGGCGGCGGAGCGCGCGGCTCCTCGGGCGGGAGCGCGGGCGGCGGCGGGACGCGCGGGAGCGGTTCCGGCGGCCTGCTTGCGGTGCTGCTTGCGCTTTTAATCGGCGGCGCTTCCAATAACTCGAACGGCAGCAAACGCGGCTGCCTCGGGCGCATCCTGATCCTTGCGCTGATCGTCGTCGGCGTGATATTTTTGCTCAACTACTGCTCCGGCACCACGGCGGGCGACCTACTTGGCGAATTGAGCGGATATTCGTCCACGGAGTCCTCGTCCGACTCGTCTTCGGACGATTCGGGCGACACCTCCGGCTCTCTCGTGGAATCCCTGCTCGGCGGCTACAGCGGCACGAGCGGGCTTGTCGACGCCGCGGACGCTGCGGACGAGGTCTATTCCGCGCATGAACCCGACCGCACGGTGGCGACCGCCGCACGCGAAAAATTTACCGACGTAAACAGCGCGCAGAGCGTGACCGTCATGGTCTATATCTGCGGCGCGGACCTGGAAAGCAAGAGCGGCATGGCCACGGCGGACCTTGAGGAAATGGCCAGCGCCACCCTCAGCGACAGCGTCCGCGTGATCGTTGAGACCGGCGGGGCTTCCTACTGGCAGAACAGCGTGGTCAAGAGCGGGACGAACCAGCGGTTCCGCGTCAAACAGGGCGGGCTGCAGACGCTCGACGACAGCGTCGGCAAGCGCTCCATGGTCGAGCCCGGCACGCTTTCGAGCTTTATCCAGTATTGCAAAAAGAACTTTCCGGCGGACCGCTACATGCTCGTGATGTGGGACCACGGCGGCGGTTCGCTGACCGGATACGGGTATGACGAGCTCTATCCGAACGGCTCGATGAGCCTGGACGAAATCAACACGGCGCTGCGCGACGGCGGCTGCAAATTCGACCTGATCGGCTTCGACGCATGCCTGATGGCGACCATGGAAACCGCGCTGGTGACGAGCCAGTACGCCGACTATCTGATCGCTTCCGAGGCCACCGAACCCGGAACGGGCTGGTACTATACAAACTGGCTTTCGGACCTCTCCGCCGACCCGTCCATGGCGACCGTGGACGTCGGCAAGGCGATTGCGGACGACTTTGTGAAGATGAGCTCGTCTTCGAGCCAGACTACGCTTTCGCTGATCGACCTTGCGGAGTTTTCCGGCACCGCGCCCGCGGCGTTTTCGGCGTTTTCCACCGCCGCGACGGAGCTGATTGCAAACGACGGTTATTCCGAGGTGGCCGAGGCCAGAAGCGGCGCGCGGGATTTCTCGACGAGCACGAAGATCAACCAGATCGACCTGATCCACTTTGCCGAAAACCTCGGCACAGCGGAAGCGAACGCGCTGGCGGAAACGCTGCGCGCCTGCGTGAAATATAACCGCAACTCAACGAATATTTCGCACGCCAACGGCGTTTCCATCTATTTCCCGTATCAGTCCATGAGCAAGGTGAGCACGGCGCTTGAAACCTACGACGCAATCGGTCTGGACGAGAACTATTCCGCGTGTATCAAGAGCTTTGCCTCCGTCTCCGCGGGCGGACAGGTAGCCAGCGGTTCGAGTCAGAGCGCGCTTGGCACTCTGCTTGGCGACAACAGCGGCAGTCTGCTGGGCACGCTGCTCGGCGGGAGCGCCACCGGCGAGGAGACAGCGGGCGCTTCCGGCGACACGGTGAGCGAACTGCTGGAGCTCTTCCTCTCGAATCGCAGCATCGTCACCGGGGACGAGGATTCCTCCTGGGTGGACGAAAAGCTCGTGCGCGATTCGGCGGACGCATATCAGGCTTCCAACGAAGGGTTTGCCAACCTCATGCTGACCTATAAGGGCGAAACGCCCGCGCTCGTGATGAGCGAGGCGCAGTGGAGCGCGGTGGTCACGCTGGAAATGAACGTATACGTCGACGACGGAGAAGGGTATATCGACCTCGGGCTCGACAACGTGGCGGACTATGACGAAGACGGCGACCTGATCATGGATTACGACGGGACATGGCTTTCGCTCAACGGGCAGATCGTTGCGTATTATCTCGTCAGCGAGGACCAGGTGGGCGAGGATTACACGATCATAGGCCGCGTTCCCGCCATGCTCAACGGCGAACGCGTCAACATCATCCTCGCGTTCACAACCGAGGAGCCGTACGGAACGGTGCTCGGCGCACAGACCGACTACGAGGCGGAAACGGACGCGGTGATGAAGGGGCTTGTGGAAATCCAGGCGGGCGACACGATCGACTACCTCTGCGATTACTACGATTACGACGGCACGTATTCGGACACCTATTACCTCGGCGAACAGGCGGCGGCAACGGGCGAGTGGGTGATCGGCAACGCGGCGCTCGGCGACGTGGACTGGCAGATGTGCTATCGGATTACCGATCTCTACGGCGGACAGTACTGGACGCCGACCGTGCAGAATTATTAAGCTGAAGACACCAAAAGAGCCGCCTCATGGCGGCTTTTTTGATGCGTTCGTTTATGCGAAAGGAAGCCTATATGATCGGCCCCGTGTAGCTGCAGTCGTATTCCGGCTGGCGCGTGAAGCGCTCCCAGACGGCCGGCATGCGGCTGCGCACAAAGTCGGAATAGGCGCTGTCCTTTGCGTTTGCCGCGGCGGCGCGCAGGTCCTCAAGCACCATGCTGTGCCAGGCGGAAAGTACGGCGGGCGCGAGCGTTTCGTAGCGCTGGATGATCAGCTTGCCTTCGTTCTCGCGCCGGAGGAACCATTCGCAGAGGTCGCCGATGGTTTCCGTCCGCGCCACGGCGACGGGCTCCGCCGAAATACGCAGGTGCGGGTTGGAGGGAAAGCGCAGCAGCGCGTCCTCGGGGATTTCACAGGCATACAGGTAGCCCTGCCTGCCTTCGTAAACGTCCCTGAAAGCGTTTGGATACGTTTCCGTGTAGATGACCTTTCCCGCGGCGTCGTAGCCGTAGGGGAACCAATAATGCGGGCGTGGCACCGCGTTGGCGGCATAGAAGCAGGCGGCGATTTCACTGGTGGAAAAATAGACGTACGGTTTGCCGTGATCCGCAACGGACGGCTGCAGTGTTTGCAGCCCGTCCCTGGAAGAACCGTGGTAAAGCAGCATGCAGATTGTCCTCCCCGGAGATGATAAAAAAAGTATCAGTTCGATTTGCCGCAGAAAAAGAGATTGACCCAACATGATTATTTTACCACAGGCGGACGAAATGATGAAATAAAAAGCACGTGTTTCGATAAAAATTGCGCAATTTGAGCGATTTTTGGGGTGATTTCGTATAACAGCAGGCGCATGGCGCGTGCAGAAAGGCGGCGATTGGACGGGGGGAAGACATGCGCGGCGCGGCCCGGGCCCGCAGGGAGACGGCAGCCGCCCGGATAAACGGAATACGCCATGAAAAATTCAAATTTTGACTGCTGTAAATAAAGTAGTGTATGTTATAATAACACTAATAAGCGAGAGAGCGAACATGAAGATAAAAGTACGCAAACTGGATGGACTGCCCATCGAAGGACCGGATCTGGACGACGAAGGCCTGCGCAAACAGCGCGAGCTTTCCGAAATGGCGTTTCAGGAATATGAGGAGTCCGGCAAACTCACGGGCAGCACGCTCAACGAAAAAGTTACCGCATACGAAACGGACATCGGCGGCCATGTGGCCGACGACGAATGATGCTGCGCCGCCGTTAGCGCAGCAATGCAGGGATATCCCGTTCGGCGGCCTTTAAAAGAGCGGACGGAAGCGACTGAGAAAGGAGAATTGCAAGAGTGTCGTCCTATACCACCATCACAAAAGCGCTTGCAAGCGGGTTTTCTCAGATTTCTGTTTTGGACCTTCTCGACATCGCAATCATCGCGGTTCTGATTTATAAACTGATCGTCTGGACGAAAGAAACCCGCGCCTACGAGGTGCTCAAAGGAATCGGCCTGCTGTTTTTGTGCTCCATCGTCAGCCAGCTGCTTTCGCTGACGACGCTGAGCTGGCTGCTCGATTCCATATTGACGTCCGGCTCGATTATCATCGTGCTCTTCATCCTCTTCCAGCCGGAGATACGGCGTGTGCTCGAAAAACTCGGCAGGAGCGGCAAGCGGCTCGGCAAAGCCTGGGTGGACGCTTCGTCCATGCGCAGCACCGAGCTTGTGCGCGACATGCACGCAACGCTCCTTTCGCTTTCGCACCGGCGCGTCGGCGCGCTGATCGTGTTTGAGCAGAAAACGGGGC